>Ga0233444_10002248_pt1 | contig 20486 bp, 22 predicted proteins | sample SI_124_October20_6_FD_182792 | JGI IMG/M metagenome (GOLD analysis project Ga0233444, IMG submission 182792) | Seawater microbial communities from Saanich Inlet, British Columbia, Canada - SI_124_October2016_10_MG | ecosystem: Environmental > Aquatic > Marine > Inlet | place: Canada: British... | reverse complement strand
TAATATTCCCCTATAAATCCTGACAATTGACTCAAATTTTAAATGTAAATCTAATAATAATTTACCCACTTTTTCCCACTAATATAACTTTGTGGATAACTTTTTACGATTAATTATAAAATATGTTTCAATATAATTGAATTTTAATCTGTTAAAAGCTTATAAATATAAGTGGTAAAATGTGGGTATTATTTTTTCAATATTATTCTATCAACAATTTGCTACCTTTAAAATGAAATAATATTTAATGGATGGACATTCAAAAAAATATTGACATAGGTAAAGTAATTGAGAAAAAAAGCCCTAGCTTTTCTAAGCTTATACCAAAGTTTTTTCTAAGAAAATTCAAATCCTTACTCCACGAGAGTGACCTAAACAAAATTCTGAAAAATTTGTCAGGAAAAGAAAAACTTAATTTTATAAGTGGTGGCTTAAAAGAACTCCAGGTAATATCGTGCAATTATGGGCTAGAGAAAATCCCAAGGAAAAAAGGAGTTATTATAGTGGCCAATCACCCACTTGGAGGTCTAGATGGACTAGCACTTATTAATGAAATAGGAAAATACAGGAAGGATATTAAGTTTTTAGTAAATGATATTCTATCGGAAATTGAACCTTTTAAGCCTTACTTTATACCAATTAATAAACATGGTTTGAACTCAAGAGAAAACGTAATGAGACTTGAAGAGTTATTTGAGTCTGACAAATGCATTGTGATTTTTCCATCGGGACTAGTTTCAAGAAAAAAAAATGGAATTGTAAAAGACTTAGAGTGGAGAAAAACATTTGTAACAAAAGCCAAAAAACACAACAAACCAATTTATCCAGTTTATATTAGTGGTCAAAACTCAAATAGATTTTATAAAATTGCTAAATGGAGAAGCTTAATTGGCATAAAAATAAATCTTGAAATGTTTTTTCTTGTAGATGAAATGTTCCAACAAAAAGGTAATACAATTGAAATAACAATGGGTGAACTTATAGAGCCAAAACTTCTCAGTAACAAAAAAAATGATTTAGAATGGGCCCAAGCAATTAAAAATTATGTATACAAATTACAAAACAATATTAATTTTGAATTTATAGAGTCAATAAAAAATGCAAGAAATTATTAATCCTATATCAACTTCTATTCTTGAAAAAGAAATAAACAAAGATACTTTTGTAAGAAAAACCAATTACTGTAATCATGATATATACATAGTAGATTACCACAACCATCCAAATACGACTATGGAAATCGGTAGACTTAGAGAACTTAGCTTTAGAAATGCTGGAGGAGGGACAGGAAAATCGTATGATTTAGATGAATTTGACATTAGAGAAGAAGCGTTTTACAAACAACTTATAGTATGGGACCCCGAGGAAAAAAAAATAATAGGAGGTTATAGATTTATGCTTGGAAATGATGTTATTAATTCTTCAAAGTACAACAATACAGCTACCAATAATTTATTTGATTTTAGCAGTGATTTCTACTCCAAAAAATTGGGATTAACAATTGAATTAGGCAGATCATTTGTTCAACCAGAATACCAGCCTAGTTCGGGAAATAGAAAAGCTATATTTTCTCTTGACAACTTATGGGATGGTCTAGGCGCTTTAGTGGTAGACAACCAAGAAATAAAATATTTTTTTGGCAAAGTAACCATGTATTTAGACTTTAATAAAAAAGGAAGAGATTTAATACTAGGTTTTATGAACCACTTTTTCAAAGACAAAAACCAATGGATTTCTGCAAAACAGCCCTTAGAATTACACCATGATATAAGTTATTTTATTGAAAAAATAAAAGAATTAGACTACAAGGAATCCTATAAGATATTGATAAAAAAACTTAAAGAATTAAATTGCTCTTTGCCCCCTTTAATTGCTGCATACATGAATCTTTCGTCTTCTATGAAAACATTTGGAACAGCCATGAATTCAAAATTTGGAGATGTAGAAGAAACGGGGATTCTAATATCTATTGATGATATTTACCCAGAGAAGAAAGACAGACACATAAACACCTACAAAAAAGTAAAATAACAATTATGGAAATTAACAAATCAGATTTCCTATGTAGCAATTCAGAATGGAAAAAATGTCCGAAACCAAATCTCCCAGAATACGCATTTATTGGAAGATCCAATGTTGGAAAATCATCGTTAATAAATGCACTCACAAATAGTAAAAAACTAGCAAAAACATCTGGAAAACCAGGAAAAACGCAATTAATCAACCATTTCTTGATAAATAATAATTTCTATCTGGCAGATTTACCCGGATATGGATATGCTAAAATTTCAAAAAAAATAAGAGAAGAATTTCAAAGCTTTACACTTCAATACTTAGAAAATCGAAAAAACTTAGTCTGTCTATTTATGCTAATTGATCTTAGAGTACCACCTCAAAAAATAGATATTGAGTTTATGGAATATTGTGCAGTAAAAAAAATACCATTTGTGATATGCTTTACGAAAGCTGACAAACTTAAGAAAGTTGAGGTTGAAGGAAACACTGATATATATAAAAATTTCTTATTAAAAGAATGGGAATCCTTTCCGTTAAACTTTACTACATCGTCAACCAAAAAAACAGGACTGGAGAATATTAAGGAATTTATTAACGAGCACAATATTCAATTTAAATCCTGAAGACGAAAAAAAAAATATTAATTGCTCCGCTAGACTGGGGCTTAGGTCATATATCTAGAACCATCCCGATTATAAAACTACTACAAGAAAGAGGTCACGAAGTAATTACGTGTGGAAACAAAATATCCTATAATATTTATAAAAAAGAGTTTTCAGAAATTAAACATATTGAAATCCAAGGCTACAAGCCTTATTACAGTAAAAAAAGAAGCCAAAAATGGGCGTTAATAAAACAAATTCCAAAATTTATAAAAACGATATATAGTGAGAGAAAGATAGCGGAGAAAATAAGTATTGAGCAAAATGCGGACATAATTATTTCAGATAATAGATTTGGTTTTAGAAGTAGTAGAACAATGAACATATATCTAACTCACCAACTTAAAATAAAAGGCCCATTAGTTTTAATTAAAATAGCTAACCGAATAAATAGACTATTTATCCAAAAGTTTGACCACTGTTGGGTCCCTGATTTTAAAAACTCTTTACTGTCCGGCGAACTATCGGATTCTAATTTGGAAAAAACCTTTATTGGACCACAAACGAGATTTGAAAAAATCGTGGAGGAAAGAAAAAACTATAAATACAAATATTTAGCAATTATTTCTGGACCTGAACCACAAAGAAGTCTATTGAAAGATGAAATTCAAAATTGTTTCCTTAAGACTAATGAACATTGCGCTATAATAAATGGACTAACAAAGACAAAAGAAATATCGTCTGGGAAGATTTCTTTTTACCCACATTTAGAAACAAATGCTTTTAAAGAATTAATAACCAAATCTGAGCTTGTTATATGTAGGTCTGGATACAGCAGTATTATGGATCTTTATATTATGCAAAAAAAAGTTCTTTTCATACCTACTCCCGGTCAAACAGAACAAGAATATTTAGCAAAGTACCATCTAAAAACCCATTCAATTTACTACCAAAAGCAAGGAAGAATCGACCTTAAAAAAGCAAGTTTTAATTTTATCCAACCAAAATCTGAAACAAAAAAAAAGCTACTTGAAGCAGCTTTTAAAAAGGTAATTTTGTAAAATTTCATCTAGCTAAGTTCACAAATCTGTAGTCAGAGTCATTTTCCTGCCAAGCAACAGCGACGACATACAAATTGCTGTAATTCCACGCCCCAGTTGAGTCCAAGGGAACATCATAAAATGAAGTTAAATTATTACCGTTAAAATCAAAATTTAATGATGACCCAAAAATATCTATATTATCTGAGGCCTCTTTTCTCAATACATTATTATGAATAAAATTTTGATTATAATTTCCAGATACGTTTTGCTCTTTCACAACACCATTTTCTAAAATAGAAACAGATAAATAATAATTATCAGTAGGGGTTTCACTAGACAGCTTAGATTGTACTTTAATATTCATTGTGTTTCCATTTATTGAATATTCTAAGTCCATATTTACTTCTGAAAACAAGTTTAAATCATCTTCTACAGCACTAGTTAGCTGACTGTAATTATTTGGATTATTTGATGGATTAATGACACTATTTAGTCCTGAATAAAAATGAGGACAGCCTAACAACCCATTAATAGAATCTAGATAAGACTGAGTTAATGAACTTATATTTGAAGTGAGTTCGTCATTTTTGTGCAAGGAAATAATTTGAACATCTGGATAATTAGATGTAATACCATCTACAAAAGTTTTCCCTATATCTCCACAATATTGACACCATATTCCAGTTGAATAGTAAATTAGAGTTTTTCTATCGCTTTCAGGATAAGTACAACTTCCGTCATCTTTTCTAGCCTCAATATCATAAGCCAAGCTAACAGGGTCTGTACAACCCTTTTTTTTACAAGAAGAGATTACGGTTAAAAAAACAAAAAGAAAGAAAACTGAACTTCTCAAGGTTATGTGCATCAATTTTTTTAAATATAAGTTATCTAGCTAGATTAATAAAATCATAAGTAGAACCATTTTGTTGCCAAATAACTGCAACAACATATAGATTTTCATGAGTCCAAATATCATTAGAAACTAAAGCCGATGTGAGTTCTGTAAGATTTTTTCCATCTTCAAATATAATTGGCAACCCAAAAGTTGAGCCATTTGCTTCTGTACGAAGAGTATGATTATGAACATAATCTACAACTTCACCGACACCACTAACTTGTTGAGGAGCAACTTGACCATCTTCCATTAAATATAAAGCTAAATAACAATTATCTCCAGAAAATTGATTTTCTAACTGTGATTGGACTTTAATAATCATATTACCATCTAAAATTGAATGTTCTACAGCTATTGAGACTTGATTGGTAGTAGAAAGGTCAGCAGATATTAAATCGGACACATTTCCATAACCAGAATTACCCATGGGATCTAATCCTAAATAAAATGAGGGCACTCCAGTTGGATTTAAAATTGACATTAAATTATAGCCTATGTCAACTCCAAAATCAGAATCATCATGGACTGAAATAACTTCAGCATTCCCAGAAAAATCATTGTAAATATTATTTACATATTCTGCACCCCAATCACCACAAGGAGGACACCAAGTTGCAGTAACTTTAAGAACTAAAGATTTTTTAACATTTTCAGGATATGTACAAGTACCATCATCTTTAGATGCTTCAACATCATAAGCTAAACTCATGGGGTCAGTACAACCTTTTTTACTACAACTTGAAAAAACTGATATTAAAATTATAACCAGTGAAAAAGTTTTATAAATATTTCTCATAATATTAAAATTTAAATTTTCGTTAAGGTAAAGAAAAAATTTGAACCTTTACCTTCTATACTCCTTAGCTGAACAGTATGACCATGTGCTTCAATTATATGTTTAACAATTGAAAGTCCCAACCCTGTACCTCCTTCGTTCCTTGCTCTACTTTTGTCTACTCTATAAAAACGCTCAAAAAGACGATTAATATGTTTTTCGGCGATTCCTGGACCATTGTCCTCAATTTCAATCAATATATTTCTTTCAACATCTGTAAAGCGAACTACTACTTCTTTATCCGGGTCTGAGTACTTAATTGCATTAATTAATAAATTTTGTATTACTTGACCGATTTTATCCTTGTCACAACTTACTGAAATTTCTTTCGAATAGTTCTCTGCAAACCTAAGAGTTATCTTATTTTCTTTGGCCTTCAGCTCCAAACTTTCAAAAATATCTTGGCATATTTCTACAATATTATTGTTCTCAATTTCCATATTGATTCTATCAGATTCAAATCTTGATATCATATCTAAATCAATAATTATTTTATTCATTCTTTCAGAGCCCTTTAGAGCTCTTTGTAAAAACCTCTTGTTGATGGATGGATCCTCTAAGCCTCCTTCCAAAAGAGTTAAAATATATCCCTGGATACTAAATATTGGAGTCTTTAACTCATGGGCAAGGTTACCAATGAATTCCCTTCTAAACTTTTCTTCAGACTTAAGTTTTACCAACTCTGAGCTATTTCTTTTTGCAAGTTTTAAAATTTCAACCTCACTTTTAGACAATATATCCTCATTCATATTTAATTTAAAATCAGTACTTGACATCTTATAGTTTTGGACGAGTTGAAATAGCAATCTAATTTTTCTATTTATAAAAATTTCTAACAAAAAAAAAGTTACTGTAGCTATTAAAATGAAAAAAAATAAAAAAAGTAAGAAACTATAAGAAACACTCAAACTCACATCAAAAAAGTAGAAATTGTAGATAGATACAGCAAGAACTGAAAATACAGAAACTATTAATGAACAAAAGATGGTAAATTTAAATGGAGTATTAATTTTCATTGCATTTATAAAAATCTTAATTAAAGATAGTAACTTAAAGTTTTAAATATTAGAATGGAAAATTTAAATATTCTTGTTATATGCACTGGAAACAGTTGTAGAAGCCAAATAGCAGAAGGCTATTTAAAATATTTTGGCAAACAATTAAATATAAATACCAATGTTTATAGTGCTGGTATTAGAGCAGAAGGAATAAATAAAAAAGCCATAGAAATAATGGCTAAAGATGGAATTGACATTAGTAAACATACTTCAAACACAATAGAAGAATATAAAAACACAGAGATTTCTCATGTAATAACAGTCTGTGACCATGCAAACGAAAGTTGTCCAGTATATTTAAAGAAAGTAAATTTAACACATGAAAATTTCACAGATCCATCGAAAGTCATAGGAAATGAATTTGAAATTCAAGATGCATTTAAAAAATGTAGAGAGGAAATCAAGTCATTCACCTTTAGCTATTTAAAGAAAGTTTGAAAACTTAATATTATTAAATTTCTAGTGCCCAATGATTTTTGTTGAGTAATTACATTAAAACCCTAGAATACCTTCTTTAAGGATGCAAAAAAATAAAGGTGAACTTTGTTGTCATTTAGTTCTTAAAAAAACGCTTAAAAATAGACAGAACAAAAGGTTTAGGAGAAACTGATGTAATAATTTTTAGGTCTTCTTTTAAGCTAGATTCCTCTCCCAAAAACTTTAAGATAATTTTAACGTTTACTTTTTTAAAAATAGAAGCAAACAATAAAGATCCTTTTTCGTTGTTTTTGGCAAGTACATCTAATAGTAGCAAATCGTAAAACCAATATTTTGTTCTTTTAGTAAACACAGATAAATCATCTTCTTCTTTAAGAAAAGAAACCAAGTCTTTTGTCTTTTTTGAAGTATTATAAAAAGTGTAACCTGTACTTGCTTTAGTCCATCCTCCAGCAGTTCCAATATTAAGTATGCTATTTGAATTTAATTCTTGGAATTTAAAAGAGGTCATTGGTATGGTTCCATTTTCTTTTTCTAAAATCTCAAAACCTGTAACCTTTTTTTCTTTTAAATAATCCTTAATTGCGTCTTCATATTCGTAATGCTCTAATAAGTCTTTTGAAAATAAAGTGTATTCGAATAGAGCAATATTTTTAGCGATTGGTAAGACATACATAAAACGGGTGTTGCCATTCTGAGGGATATTAAAATCCATAAAGGTAGCAATTGAATCATCGAAGCAGTCTGTTTTTGTTTTTACAAACCAGCCCATAAAGTGCTGTTGCAATACAGGATATTTTTGTTGCATTTCATAAACTTTTTTATCTGAAATGCTATTTAGAAGTTTCAATCCAAAATAAGTTGATTTATTTGTAACGACTTTTACTATATTATCTACTTGTGAGTATGTTTTAACGCTGTCTTCAACAAAAGTAATATTGGGTTTTAGATCTATAGTTCTCCAAAGTTTATTATAAAACTTTTCGCTTCTAATCATCTTATAACTGTATGGTGAAATATCAAGTGTTTGAGTAAAGTCTTTACTTCCAAAAAACACCTTGGGCCACTTTTTAGTTAACAATTCATCCCATTCTCCCTCCCCTTCTTCCCAATAACACCAAGTTTTATCGTTTCCTTTATCTTTTACTTGATCAATAATTAAAATGGATTTGTCATCAAAATAACTATCTAGCGACATGCGATAAGCAAGCAATAAACCTGATGCTCCAGCTCCTAGGATAATATAGGATGATTGAGTCATTTATATAAAAAGGGAAATTGAAAAAAAATAATAAAAGGGACTAAAACCGAACAAAAAAGTATTGTTAGGAACAAATATTTTTGCATAAAGCTATTTAAATTGCCTGAAATATTTGAAAGGAACCAAAAGCATACCAAAACATACACCATCCTCTTTAGCTAGTTTTTTATGATGCGCTTTGTGCCCTCTTCTTATACCCAGCAAATATCTATTTTTAGTTTTCTTAAGAACTTTTACTCTTTGGTGAATAAATAAATCGTGAACAAAAAAATAAGCCATTCCATAGATGGTAATTCCCATACCAATCCAAAAAGGAATAAATTCTAATCCTATTTCAATACCATACATAATTAAAATAGATCCTGGTAATGCAAAAATCAAAAAGAAGAAATCATTTTTTTCAAAAAAACCTTTGTTGTCTCTAGTATGGTGATCTCTATGAAAATACCATAATAGACCATGCATAATATAGCGATGTGTAAACCAGGCAACACATTCCATGGCAAAAAAAGTAAGTATAAAAACAGAGAAATTTATTAAATCCAATTGAATTGATTTTGGAACATTGATTCAAATGTAATGAGAAGTTTTTTGGTGTTGGGAACTCTTATTCTTTCTTCCATTAATCTATCCGATGAAACCTTTTTTATCTTTTTAAATAAAGAAAAATAATATCTGTAAGCTACATAAACTCCTAACCTTGATGAGGATGGCAATTTAATAATACCTTCGAGTGCACATTCGAAATCATCTTGAATATCTTCTTCTATTTTAAGTTTTTCATGAGGTGTAAATTTCTCCAAATCAACACCTGGAAAATAAGTTCTACCCAGTTCTTGATAATCTGCTTTAACATCTCTTAGAAAGTTGATTTTCTGAAAAGCAGCTCCTAACTTACGAGCAGGTTCTTCAAGTTTAAAATACAAATCGTTATCGCCATTAACAAAAACTTTCAAACACATTAGACCAACAACTTCAGCAGAACCTACAATGTATTCTTTATAACCAGCGCTAGAATATTGAATATCATTCAAATCTTGTTCCATACTTAGAAGAAATTTATCTATTAAATCTCTATCGATGGAATATTTATTAACCACCATTTGAAAAGCATGAAGAATTGGATTAACACTTATTTTTCTATCCAATGCTTTATATGTTTCTTCTTTAAACTCTTGTAGCATCTCAGACTTAGGATAATCATGAAAAGTATCGACAATTTCATCTGCTAAACGAACAAAACCATAAATGGAAAAAATAGCATCGTGAATATTTTTGTCTAATAATTTAATTCCCATAGAAAAGCTAGTACTGTAAAGCTGAGTTACATTTTTACTAGCGTTTACTGATATTTTATGATACAACTCTATCATTATAACTTATTTAAATATTTATCAATTTCTATAGCTGCAATTTGACCAGAGATGATACTTGGTGGAACACCGGGTCCTGGGACAGTGAGTTGACCAGTATAATAAAGATTTTTAATTTTTTTATTTCTCATTCTTGGCTTAAGAACAGCTGTTTGTCTTAAAGTATTTGCTAATCCGTATGCATTTCCTTTATAGGAATTATAATCTTTTTCAAAATCATTAACACAATAGGATCTTTTAAATATTATATTTTTTTCAATATCATTTCCTGTTAAATCTTTGAGTCTTTTTAATACAATATCAAAATACTTTTCTCTCATTTCATTAGTGTCTTCCAAACCTGGTGCTAAAGGAATTAAAAACATTAAATTCTCATTTCCTTTAGGGGCTAAGGACGAATCAGTAATAGATGGGCAAGATAAATAAAAAAGTGGATTTTTCGGCCATTTTGGATTGTCGTAAATTTCTTTAGCATGTTGATCAAAGTCTGCATCAAAAAATAAATTGTGGTGCTGTAAATTATTTAACCTTTTATCTACACCTATGTAAAAAAGTAAACTTGAGGGAGACATTTCTCTCTTTTCCCAATATTCAGTAGTGTAATTTCTAAAAGGTTTTTCTAGTAATTTTTGTTCAACATGGTGATAGTCTGCAGAAGCAATAACACCGTCGAAAAATAATTCTTCACCATTAACAACAATATTTTCTACTTTTCCATTAACAACATTGAGTCTATCAACATTAGAGTCACAATTAATTATTACTCCCTTTTCCTTGGCTAACTTGGATAGTCCTATAATAATTTCATGAAAACCACCCATCGGATAATAAGTTCCTTGGGAGAATGCTGAGTAATTCATAAGAGAATAAAGTGCTGGAGTATTTTGTGGAGTAGCTCCCAAAAAAAGAACAGGGAATTCCATTAACCTAGTTAGTCTACTATCCGAAAAATATTTTTTAACATAAGATCTGAAATTAGAAAATACATCTAGGTAAAGAACACCAATTAGAACTTTTAAATTGATAAATTCAAATATTGAATGTGAAGGTTTGTAAACCAAACTATCCATCCCGATTTTATATTTTACTGCTGCTTTTTTTAAAAACTTTTTGAGACTAGAACCACTGCCCTTTTCAATATTTTCAAATAAGGCAACAAGTTCTTCAAAGGATGCAGGTACTTCAATAGTATTATTTTTTCCGTAGACAACTGAAAAACCAGGATCTAACTTCAATAAATTATAATAGTCATCTACTTTTTTTCCATGTTTTGCGAAAAACTTATCGAAAACATCAGGCATCCAGTACCAACTTGGACCCATATCAAAGGTAAATCCATTAGTTTCGAACTTTCTAGCTCTACCACCAGGTGTACTGTTTTTTTCAAAAACAGTTACTTTGTAACCAAGTGAAGCGAGTTCAATAGCAGATGTAAAGCCTGCAAATCCGGAGCCGATTACAGCTATCTTCTTCAATTAAGAGACGAGTTGCTAAAGAATCTATCAAATTCATCCAACTTGTAAAAAACCTTTCCGTGGGTATTAACAAGTCTTAGTAAATCAGGATTTCCAGCAAAAAATAATTTGGTATTAGAATGGTTGTGTAGATCATCACAAAACTTTTGTAGAAGAGTAACTTTCTGACCAACAATAAATGTAGTAAAAAGTATATCTGGTTTTATTTTTTCAACACATTGCAATATACTGTCAAACGAAATAGTTTTTCCGACATTTACAACATCAAAGCCATTTTCTTTAAGTATCATATTTGAATATAAAAGAGCAAAATCATGGTCTTCCCATGGTGGTAAAAATAAAAAAGCTTTTTTATTTTTTCTAATAGGAGAGTCTACAGCTTCAATAGCATGAAAAAATTTCTGTTTAATAAGGTTGGATAAAAAGTGTTCTTGTGCAGGAAATAATTCTCCAGATGACCATAAAGCACCAATTCTTCTAAGAGTTGGAATAAATACGTTCTCATAAACAAAGGACAAACTGTAATCTTTTCTAAGAGAATTATAAGTATTATTAAAAAGTGGTTCATCAAATTGAAGTGAACAAATTACAAAATTATTAATTTGTGCCTCAAAAGATGCGGAGTTTGATGTCAATGATATTACCTTACTCGAAAGTTCATCTAGAGATAATGAAGCGATTTTACTAATTTTTAATCCATTATTAATCAGGAAAGATATATTCAATATTTTTTTTAACTGGTCATCGTTATAAGCTCTTATGTTAGTATCAGATCTTTCAGGACTGACTATGTTGTATCTTTTTTCCCAAATACGTATAGTATGGGATTTAATTCCTGATAATTTTTCAAGATCGGCTATTGAATAAGTCTGCATTTGTTTAATTTTTAGCTAAATTAGTTAAACGTCATTAATTAAACAAGGGTTTTGAAGATTTTTGTTTAATATTGCCGTCAAAATTATAAACAAAAGTTTAAGTTTTTAATAATTAATAATTTTCAAATCTTATGCGTCCCCTGATTTTAACTCTAACATTATTAACAATATTTAATACTTCGTATTCACAAAGTGGAGTTTTAAAAGGGTTTGTTAAAGATGCGACTAGTAATGAAGAAATTCCTTTTGCAAACGTATTTGTGCAGCAACTGAACTCAGGAGTTGCAACAGATTTTGATGGTTTTTTTGAATTTAAGGACATGAAACCAGGACTATATACCATTAAATGTTCATTTGTAGGTTATGAGTCCAAAACATTTGCAGAAATTAATGTTAATCCCAACAAACCTACCGTACTTAATATAAAATTAATAGAATCCTCAACCTCTCTAGATGTTGTAGAAATAACAGCCTCTCCATTTCAAAAAAGCGAAGAAAGTCCTGTTAGTAAGAGAAGTATTAGTGCAACAGAAATTTATAGGAATCCTGGAGGTAACAGAGATATTTCAAAAGTTATTCAATCTCTCCCTGGAGTTGCATCTACTGTGTCTTTTAGAAATGACATTATTATAAGAGGGGGAGCTCCTAACGAAAATAGATTTTATTTGGATGGTATAGAAATTCCTAACATCAATCACTTTGCAACCCAAGGCTCGTCAGGTGGCCCTGTAGGCATGATCAATGTAAATTTTGTTAGGGAAGTTGATTTATATTCTGGTGCATTTCCCGCTAACAGAGGAAACGCTCTTAGTTCTGTGATGGAGTTTAAGCAAATTGATGGAAATCCAGATAGAATAGCCTCCTCGCTAACCGTTGGTTCGAGTGATTTTGGAATAACTCTTGATGGACCGATTAACGACAAAACCACCTTTGTTTTATCTGCAAGAAGATCTTATCTACAACTTTTATTTAGCGCAATTGGATTGCCTTTTCTTCCGACTTACAATGATTTTCAATTTAAAACTAAAACCAAATTAAATGATAAGAACCAAATTACAATAATTGGCCTTGGAGCCATAGATGATTTTGTTCTAAACACTGGTATTAATGATGATGAGACAGATCCTGAAATAATTGAAAGAAACGATTATATCTTGGGATATATACCTGTGACCACCCAGTGGAATTATGCTGTTGGCATGAACTGGACACATTTTAAGGAAAAAAGCTTTCAAAATTTTATTCTTTCAAGAAACCACCTAAACAATCGATCTGTTAAATACAAAGATAACCTTGAAATAAATGAAAATCTTCTTCAAGATTATATTTCTGAGGAAATAGAAACCAAATTTCGTTTTGAAAATACCATGAGAAATAATGGTTGGAAATTAAATTTTGGAACTGGATTAGAAGCGGTGAACTATAAAAACAAAACCTTTCAAAAGATAATATTTCAGAACTTACCAGACACACTCGATTTTAATTCCGAACTAAATTTTATAAAAACAAGTCTATTTGGTCAAATAAGTAAAAAAGCATTTGACAACAAAATTATAGCATCTTTTGGATTAAGAACAGACCAAAATTCTTATTCGAAACAAATGTCTAATCCATTAAAACAGCTCTCCCCAAGGTTTAGTTTAGCTTATGCTCTTGGAGAAAAAAGCAGCTTGAATTTCAATATTGGTCAATACTTTCAACTCCCTGCATATACTGTTATGGGATACAGAAACAATAACAATGAACTTGTAAATAAAGACAATGAAATTACCTACATAAACAACAAACATCTTGTCTTTGGTATTGAGACCAATCCTGGTAATTTTAGCAAACTTACTGTAGAAGGTTTTTATAAAAAATACGATAATTACCCATTTTTATTAGAAGATAGTATATCACTAGCAAATCTTGGTGGAGACTTTGGAGTTATCGGAAATGAAGCAGTATCTAGCACATCTCAAGGAAGGTCATATGGTGTGGAATTTCTAGCACAAAAAAAATTGAATAAATCATTTTATGGAATTATGGCCTACACATGGGTAAGAAGTGAATTCAAGGACAAAAACAATACGTTCAAAGCATCTGCATGGGACAATCAGCATATAATTAGCTTGACTGGTGGTTTTAAATTTAAAAAAGATTGGGAACTAGGAATGAAATTTCGTTTTTCTGGAGGTTCACCATATACACCTTATGATACACTTAATTCATCATATTCTTATGTATGGGATGTGAATTCATTTGGTGTTTTTGATTACAACCAATTAAATGGGGTAAGATTAAAATCCAACCATGGTTTAGATATTAGAATTGATAAGAAATGGTATTGGAAAAAAGTCACTCTTAATGTCTACCTAGATATTCAAAACTTGTATAACTTCCAAGCAGAAACCCCACCTAGTTTAATTGCTGTTAGAAATTCTGATGGTAGTTTCCAAACAATTACAAACTCTAGCCCTGAAAGGTACAATTTGAGATACATTGACAATACAGCTGGCACGGTTCTACCATCTATTGGATTGCAGTTTGAATTTTAATTTATTCTTGTAAAGCTTCTACTGAAACAATTTCGGGAATTAACAACTTGAGATTTTCTTCTAATCCAGCTTTCATAGTGACAGAGCTAACTGAACAGGTCTGACAAGCACCTAAAAGTTTTACAATTACTCTATTGTCTGAAGTAATTTCAACTAGTTCCATATCACCACCATCATTGTGCAAATACGGTCGAAGATCATCAATTGCTTTAAGTACTATTTTTTCAGTTTTATTCAATTTACGTAGAGCATTTTGGGGCGCCATATTCAACACCAACTACTTTTGTTGGCTCTAATTTAGCATTTCTTTCTTCAATATTTAAAATTAATTTATCACAAAGATCGTTATAATATTTTTCAACGAGAGTTTCTTGTTGTAATACAGCTGGTCTTCCAACATCGCCACTTTGTCTTATGCTTTCTACAAGTGGGACTTTCCCCAAAAGTTCAAGACTGAGCGATTTGGCTAAGTTCTCACCACCATCCTCTCCAAATATAAAATACTTTTCTTCCGGATGATTTTTTGGGGTAAACCAAGACATATTTTCAACCAGTCCCAAGACAGGAACTTTTATATTATCCATTTTAAGCATTGCTACTGCTTTTTTTGCATCTGCTAAAGCAACTGGCTGTGGAGTAGTTACCACTACAGCACCTGTTAATGGGAGAGACTGAACAATCGATAAATGAACATCACCAGTTCCTGGTGGAGTATCTATAATTAAATAATCTAATTCCCCCCAATCGGCATCAAAGATCAATTGTTTTAAAGCTTTTACCGCCATTGGACCTCGCCATACTACTGCCTCATCTAGTTCAGCAAAAAAACCAATAGAAAGAATTTTTACTCCATAATTTTCTGCAGGAACAATAACTTGTTTTTTATTAATCTCTCTTGAAAGTGGCCTGTAGTGAAGAACATCAAACATTATTGGCATTGAAGGACCATATATATCTGCATCGACAACCCCAACACTAAAACCTTTTTTTGCTAACCCAACAGCTAAATTCGCTGAAACTGTAGATTTTCCAACACCACCCTTTCCCGAAACTACTGCAATAGTATTTTTTATATTTGGTAATACGCTTTGGGACGCTTCGGCTTTTTTCATGGCCTTAACATTAACTTCTATAGAATAATCTTTCCCGATAGTTCTTTCAATTGCAAATTCGCAAGCCTCCTGCATTCTTTTCCTAGCATGCATAGCTGCATTTTTCATTTGAACAGAGAAACTAACCTTGTCCTCCAAAACTTTAACATCAGTTACTAGTCCAAGGGAAACAATATCTTTCCCTAAGTCCGGCTCAATTACTTTTGTTAAAGACTCAAGTATGGTTTCGGAATTGATTTTCATATTGTAAACATAAATAGATAATTTATTTAAAACTAAATTGTTAATTCTTTTATTGGGTCACAAAGGTGGTTGTTGAAGTCTACAATACTATCTTCCTTTACAATCAACCCTTCTTTTTGGAGCTCATCTTTCATGTAATTTTGAGTTGGAAAATTATTTTTACCTGTCAGTAATCCGTTTCTATTGACTACTCTATGCGCTGGAATTTCACTATTTTGGAATTCTTTCTTAAGAGCCCAACCAACTCCCTTGAGTTCTTTTTAACGCCTAAATAATTAGCAATCGTACCGTAACTAGTAACCTTTCCTTGAATAATTAATTTAATAACATCTTTAAAAAATTCACTCATTTATTAACAAAGAATTTAGTGTTTTTTGTGAACAGCTCAATATTTGAAATATACTCTAGTACATAAATTCCATTACTATAATTAGATAAGTCAATTTTTAGATAATCATTAAACCCTTGAAGCGCATCAACTTTTGACCCTAAAACATTGTAAATATTTATTTTGTAATCTGCTAAATCCAAATGTTCTCTATAGAAGTAAACGTAATTGGATGCAGGATTTGGAAAAATATAAAACGGGTCTTCTAAAATTATGGGTGGGGGTTCAAAATCAAATAAATAAAGACCAGATGTTCTATCGGATGCCAAAACTAGATTACTATTATTAAAAGGATAAATCCCCCACAATCCCCTGTAAATTAAATCATCACTTCCTTGGTAAGTATCGTAATAACCTATTTTCTTGGGATTAAATGGGTCTGAAATATCAAAAATCTGTAACCCGTCGTTATAATAACTAACATATGCTATATTATTTATAAATATAGCGTTATGTGGTAATGCCTGATCGTAGGACTCTGCTGAGAAAGTAGAACTGACAGAAATATTATTAAAATCTGAAACATCAAGCACTTTTATCTTCATTGAAGGTGTTTCATCGCACATAATATAGGTCTTTTTATCTCCCGAGATCCACCCGGAGTGGTTGTACCCTTTATCGGGATAAACAGTAATTGAGGACAGCTCATAAGCAAATCCTTGGGAATGGGATTTTATAACTCTAAGACCATCATTTCCGCAGTTTAAAAAAGCAGTATCGTTGTAAACATAGGCATCATGAACATGTCCAACATCATCGTAATTATAAATTAAGTCTGGATTAATAGGATTACTTAGGTCATAAACACTTAAAGCGTGAAAGCCTGAAGGTGTTGCAACAGCACATCCGTAAAGCTTTGCATTTGCTGTATCAATGAATATATTATGAGCACGGACTATTAACGAGTCACTGTCGTAAACCAAATGGACACTATCTGGCAAATAACTTAAATCCATAATTTGAAGGGAGCTAGCATTTTCATCACAAACAGCGTACAAATAACCATTATAGTCATGGAAATCTCTATGAATTGCTTGATTACCTGCATACTTTCCGGGAACAAAGTCTATTTCTTCAAGCCTATTGTCATTAATCCTTAAAATATGGGTGCCATTTGTAGAACCGATAATAGCGTATTTATCATTTTCAATTTCTAATCCCCATACATCGTTAAATACTGATTCGCCGTCACTAGTAAAGGGCAATCCTTCAATATACCATTGGTCAAGCAACTCAATATTATTTGATTGAGAAATCAAACAAAAAGGAATAATTAATAAAAAAATAAATATTTTTCTCACAATTATCACAAAGTTAATAATAGTTAAGGTATTTTTATTAAAGAATTTTATTCGTTTATTTGTTTATTAACCAAACTGCAAAAGTTTATTAAAATTCGTTCTAATTTTTTAGAAAAATGAAGAGCTTAGTAATCATACCTACTTATAATGAGATTGAAAACATTTCTAACATAATTCATGCTGTACTAGCTAAAAAAGATAATTTTCATATTCTAATTGTAGATGACCAATCTCCAGATGGAACTGCAAAGGTTGTTAAAGAAATTATGAAAAAAAATAAGTCTGTATTTATTGAAGAAAGAAAGAAAAAATCTGGTTTAGGAACGGCTTACATTCATGGTTTTAAATGGGCCATTAAAAACAAGTACGATTATATATTTGAAATGGATGCAGATTTCTCCCATAGTCCTGACGACTTACCAAGATTACTTTACAATTGCGCTAACGAATCTGCAGACTTATGTGTTGGATCTAGATATGTCCCTGGGGGAAAGATTATCAATTGGCCAAAATCAAGATATTGGCTGTCCTTCTATGCATCGCTTTATGTGAGATTAGTTTTGGGAATAAATATTAAAGATACGACTGCAGGATTTAAATGTTACACTAGAAAAGTCTTGGAAAAAATTGATTTGGATAATATTTGGTTTGTAGGTTATGCATTTCAAATAGAAATGAAATATAGCGCTATTAAACTAGGTTTTAAAGTAAAAGAAATTCCTATTCACTTTAAAGATAGAGAACTTGGACAGTCTAAGATGAATATTGGAATTTTTAGAGAAGCTTTTATAGGGGTATTAAAATTAAGATCGAAAAAATTTGAAAATTAAAAGTGTTATAAGGAATGCTGAAATCATTAATGAAAATCAACAATTTTTTGGGGACATAGCTATTGAAGATTCTAAAATTTCAGATATAAAAAACGGGTCTATAACTGGAACATTCGACCATGAATATGATGCAACTGGATTAATAGCAATTCCAGGGATGATTGATGATCAAGTTCATTTTAGAGAGCCTGGATTAACACATAAAGCGAATATATATTCAGAATCAAGAGCTGCAGTCGCAGGCGGAATTACAAGTTTCATGGAAATGCCTAATACAGTTCCCAACACTGTTACCCAAGAACTATTAGAACAAAAATATGCTACTGCGAATAAAAACTCAATAGCAAATTATTCCTTTTTCATGGGGGCGAATAATGGGAATCTTCAAGAGGTATTAAAAACCAATTCTAGCAATGTTTGTGGTATTAAAGTTTTCATGGGTTCATCTACAGGGAACATGCTCGTTGATAACAAAGAGACTTTGTCTCAAATATTTAAAAACAGCTCTTTGCTTATAGCTACACACTGTGAAGATGAACAAACTATAAGAAAAAACACTGCCATATTTAAAGCAAAATATGGAGAGGACATCCCTTTTAAAATGCATCCTATAATTAGATCCGAAGAAGCTTGCTATTTATCTTCTTCATTAGCTGTTGAGTTAGCGAAAAAATATGAAACAAGACTTCATGTATTACATATTTCTACTGCAAAAGAATTGGAACTTTTTAATAATAACCAGCCCTTAAGAAATAAAAAAATAACTGCTGAATGCTGTATTCATCATTTATGGTTCAATGATTCAAAATATTTAGATAAGAAAAGTTTGATTAAATGGAATCCTGCAGTCAAATCAGAAGATGACAGAAAAGCGCTTATTAAAGCTATAAATGAAAATGTAATTGATGTAATTGCAACTGATCATGCTCCTCATACTTTTGAAGAGAAAAATAATTCCTATTTATCAGCTCCATCTGGTGGTCCATTAGTTCAACATGCTATACTTACTTTACTTGAGCTAGAAAAAACTAATCAAATGAATCTAAAACAAATTGTGAATAAGACTAGTCACGATGTTGCAGAATGCTTTAAAATTGAAAAAAGAGGTTATTTAAGAACTGGTTATTTTGCAGATATAGCTCTTTTAGATAGGAATACAAGTACGACAGTAGAAAAAGAAAATATTTTATATAAATGTGGATGGTCTCCATTCGAAGGAACTAAATTCACAAGTAATATTAACAGCACATTCATTAATGGTAAAAGAGTTTATCATAAAGGAGAATTTAATAACAATACAACGGGAATGAGATTAACGTTTAATAAGTGATTAAATATTTTAAAATATTTATTCTTCTAATTGCAGTAACAAGCTGTTTAGAAGAAAAACCAAAAGACAATATTAAACATCCACCCATTAAAGAAAAGGAATTTCAGACATTAATTAAAAAAATATGGTTAGTGAATGCCCACCTTTACAACAATAAAAAATTCACGCAAATCCCAAGAGATAGTGTTGGAAGTATCACCAATAAACTTTTAGTTGATTATGGTTATAAAAAAGAAGATTTTAAAAAATCTATAAAATATTATTCTGAAAACCCAAGACTACTTGATAGTATAATTAAAGACCTTAGAGATAGTTTAGAAAAAGTTTTTACAAGTATTTCACTTGATATTAGTGAAGACGATCAGATAATAGTTCAGCAAGATTCCGTGAAAAACATATTAAAAGAAAGTTCTAAATTTATAGATAACATGAAATTTAAAAAAGATTTAAAACCTTCGATTAAATCTGGAAATCAAATATTGGATACATTAAAAATTAAAAAATGAAAATAGCAAAAATCACCCTTGGAATTTTAACCACTTTTGTTTTAACCACCTCCTGCAGTGGTTGGTCTGAAAAAGATAAGGAGAGATATTTAAACGAATGTGAAAAAGCAAAATTAGATTCTATATTTTGTAATTGTAGCTTAGAAAAAATCACTGCCAAATACAATAGTTTTGAACATGCTATGAGAAATGAAAATGATTTCCCAGAAATTTTTAATGCCTGTAAGTAATACTAAATTATTTTTTTATAAAAGAAAAGTAAAAGACCAAAACAAAGGAGAATACTCAGTGCAACATTGATAATAGCCCAGTAGTAATTTCCAGATCTCAATAATCCTATAGTTTCAAGGCTGAAAGTAGAAAAAGTA
>Ga0233444_10002245_pt1 | contig 20493 bp, 15 predicted proteins | sample SI_124_October20_6_FD_182792 | JGI IMG/M metagenome (GOLD analysis project Ga0233444, IMG submission 182792) | Seawater microbial communities from Saanich Inlet, British Columbia, Canada - SI_124_October2016_10_MG | ecosystem: Environmental > Aquatic > Marine > Inlet | place: Canada: British... | reverse complement strand
ACTCGTTCGTGATGTTGCCAAAAATTGTACCCCTATATGCTTGACCAGTAACATAAACCATCCCGTTTGAAGCAACTGCTATTGAATTACCGAAATCGATGATTTCGCTGTTCCAGTGGTGAGAAGAGCTCGCTGAAACTGCCCACACCCAATGTCCAGTGCTATTCATTTTTGCAACAAAAATATCTACATCATATGTGCTCTGGGTGGTATTAAGAGAATAATTCCCAAATGCCACCGTATTCTTGAATCCACCAGTGACAAATATATTTCCAATTGAATCTGTCGTAATCCCTGGAACTTCTAGTGCAGTCGACATAGTGGTTGCTGCTGTAGAAACCCATAAGCAAGAGCCACTGCTGTTCAATTTGGCAATAAATATCCCATAACCAGTGTAGTTAGAACAGCCAAACAAATCAGTTTCACTTGTATATCCTGCCACGAAGAGATCATCATTTGAATCAATCACAATATTTTCTCTTGAATGAAATCCATTGGAGGCATAAGTTGAAGAAATTGCCCATTGCCAAGAGCCGCTATTGTTTAACTTGGCAACAAAGGTTCCTGCATTTCCATATACGCTAAATTCACCGAATGATTTAGTTCCCGAATAAGTTCCTGTGAGATAATAATCTCCCTTTGAATCTGCAACCACACTTGCTCCATGCCCATAACCTGAAGCCGAAGAAGCGGATTTTACTGCCCACTGCCAATCACCATTACTGTTCAACTTAGCCACAATGACATCTGTGCACCATGAGCAACTTGCGGCGAGAGTGGTATTGCCAAAAGTGACGGCCGAACCTTGCATAAATCCAGTTATCAAAATATCGCCATTCTTGTCTAAGGTAATTCCCTCTCCTGAATCGTCTTCGTTGGGGGCACAATTCTGAAAATTTGTTTGGGAGGCAATACTCACCCATAGAAAATCACCATCATGATTCATTTTTCCTACAAATATATCTCCACAACGCAAACCACTTACTATTCCTCCCGTAGGACCCTGAAGTGTAATTGACCCGAATACAATTGACTGCCCAGTAAAAACTCCCGTGAAATAGGCATTGCCGTTTGAATCTAATACTACTGAATTAATTATTACAGATCCGGTTGCTCCAAATGTAGTGACGGAAACGGATTCAAAGACAAGATTTGAGCTATTTTCATTATTACCACCCGTTCTAAATCTTGGTTCTAAATCCTTGAGTGATTGTTGTTGATCTAAATTGAGGTCATTGAAACCTTCTGGCAACAGCGTCTCTTGAACAATGTTTCCTACATCTATTTCCTTGTCGCCCACATAATCAAATGTAGCAAATGGTACAATTGCAACTAGTAATGCCAACAATATCGCATTATGCTTCATATAGAAGACTACAATCATCTGCGTTATAATTCAATCTGTACAAACAACCGACATATCATTTCTATGAAATCGCAAGGGTTCTATCAAACCCCTCAAGACATTATGGAAGAGTACAATGGGTGTTTAGTCCCCCAGTACACTCGCTACCCACTGTATAGTGAACCAATTCAAGTAATCAAATCAAAGGGTCTGTTGGCCACCTAGTGGCATATCTGGAAGCATTGTGATGTTCTCACCACGTAGACTTGGTCCTGAACTGATTGTTGCAAAGATACCCTTGTCTGCAATGTTGTGAGATAATGAGAACCAAGTTCGCCCATACGCATCGACTCTGATGTCTAAGAAGTCACCAAGTCCACCGCATCGGTTGTATCCACAATCGGTTTCGATGTCGATTGGATCCCCTTCTACGTTCAGCTGAACTGTTGTGAATAATGGATTCTCACTGAAAGCATCGGTTGCATAGGTTAGGTAAGCATTCCAGGTTTCTTCATCTCCTTCGGTCTCACCAACATAACCGAATGCTACAGTTCCAGCATCACCCGCTACAACAACGGGGAATCCAGTACCTGAGAGATTGATTGGCGGAGCGATCATTGTTGCATTAGACCAAGTGTCACCTTTGTCCACTGAATAAGACCAGTATGGCATGTTATCCTTACCCATCCACATTGCGTGTACATTTCCTTCACTATCGACTTCTACTTGAGCTTCTTCTGCATTCCAAGTATTTGCGGTTCCCGACTCCGATGTAGGAAGAGGGTGTTCAGTCCAGGCTAATCCTGCATTTGTAGTTCGATAAATGGAATAACCATCCGGATACCCGTCCTCATCAGAATCTCCTGTGCATCCAATATTACCTCGATAGAAATTACCATCAACACTGCCAACAAGGTGAGCAGTTAATCCACCGGATTGGCAACCTTGTGGTGCACCTTCTAATTCAGGGCCCCAAGTTGCTCCTCCATCTTGACTGGAAGAACAAAGTGGACTAGGCCAGTTTCCGTTGATACAGAACATCCATGTTGTTGGATGTAGTAATGCAGGCATATTGCTGCTTGCTATTGTTTGGTGATCTTGAACAGAGTAAATTTGTGTTGCCACACTAGGACCATTCCAACTTGCACCTTCATCATCTGACCATTCAACGGTCATTCCCAGCAAGGCGTGCATATCGAATTTCATAATTCTACTAGTCCATGGGTCGACATAGATGTAAGGGTCATTGGAATTTGCAATTGGCAGCAGTGGGTCGTAGACATTTTCACAACTGTAGTCTAAAGCATCATGCATTCCAATTAAATCACAAGAAATGATTGCTGTTGAGCCTGCTGGTCCATTACCATAGGAGCTCATTATCATCATATCGTCTTGAGTGATACCCATTGTTGGCTCAAAAGTCGACATTCCAATTCCGTAGTATGAACCAACTGCTTCATATGGTATATTTCGGCCTTCGAAATCGAATTCTTCGTTACCCCAAGCATCTTCTGCATTAGCAAAGTGATACCAGGTTAAATCTGGTTTCTCAAAGCCCCAAACATCTGTTTCAGCAATGACCTCTGCCTTTTCTTCATCGCCAAAGCAGCCTGCCAGTGATGCGCTAACCATCAATAATGCCAGAAAGATTGTTCTCATTTTCACTCACCGAATAAATCACTACCAAGAAGAGGAAGAAGTACTGAAGCGTCGCCTTCTACACAGACATTAGGCGCTTCAGGTCTCATTTTGCCCCAGCTAATCGCCTCTCTCAAACGTGCACCTGACAGGCTACCGTCGTGCTCTGGGGCCGTAGTAATGTAAACCGCAGAATCTAATCCACCGCGATATTGATTCCACCATATTACGTGGTGTTTGGATATTCCCCCGCCAACCATCAGCGCGTTGGACTTCTCAACATCCCAAGTCAAGTCGCTCATGACTTGCTCATCTGCAAGTGTGTCTATGTGGAAATCACGATATTTTTGTCTAAACATGAACAACTGCGCTCCAATACTACCGTCGGTAATACCTGGAATACAAACAGGAACTTTGTTTTTGTAAGCCCAGTAAATTAGTGAATCAGGAGTGCCGATTCTCTTACCTAACTCCCATACCAAGTGAATTGAGCCGAACCCTAACCATGCATCTGCGCCTTCTTTACCGGTTTCTGCAAGTCTATCGTTACGAATATCTTCCAGTACTGGCATTACTACAGCTTCGATAATTTCTCCATAACTTGAATTTGGAACGATTACGTTACCAAGCCTCATCAGTTGATGTTCGCCCAGTTCAATATCATCTAACTCGAATGCGCCGTGATAGTAGTGCTTGTATGCTCTGGCAATATCGTGATCTAACATTCCACAGGTAGTGGATACGACATTGAACATCTTCGTCTTGATTGCTTCAACAAAAAAACCTCTTGTTCCTGTAGCACAAAGACAAGCAGGGAATGAAAGCCAGTTGGTAACTTTAGTCGAGTCAGCGTCAACTGCATCTATTTCAGAGCGCATGTCTTTCAGGATATCCCTGGCATAAGCCAATTTTGTTGCGGTAAATCCACCGGCATCTGCCATCTGGTCAATCAGTGATTTAGGGTCACTTAGATTTGCAAAATCATAATCTTTGACAGGCTTGTCAAATGATTCTGGGTCAATGGCCATGATTCAATGCGTGGGGCTTTCGCATATGAAACCCATGACTACGTCATGAGGACTCTAGTTCGAGAATCTTGTCTCGCAACATTGCTGCTCTTTCGAAGTCAAGTTCGAGTGCTGCTTGCTGCATCATCTCTTTTAATTCTTCAATTGAAAAGTTAATTTCTTCAATTGGTTGAGAAATGTTGTTTGTAACGGAATTCGAGGAAGCCCATTGGCCTGCTCCAACCTTTAGATTGCTTGCCCAATCTCCACCTTTCCGACCGCCCTTGGAACCGACTAATCTCTTACCGCCAGATGTTCCAGCAATCAATTCATCAACATCACTACCCATCTTCGGAAGGGCTTTTTGGATTGTAGCAGGGGTGATTCCGTGTTTCTGATTATGGGCATTTTGCCTCTGCCGTCTTTCCAATGTTTGGCGAATTGAAGCAGTCATAGGAGGACTCATCGAATCTGCATAAAGAATCACTTTTCCACTAGAGTTTCGAGCAGCCCTACCAATCGTCTGAAGAAGACTTCTTTCATTCCTCAAGAACCCTTGTCGGTCTGCATCGAATATAGCCACCAAACTTACCTCCGGAATATCCAGACCTTCCCTCAACAGATTGATCCCCACTATAGCATCAATATGTCCAATTCTAAGTGCGTTGATGATTTCAGTTCTCTCAATGGTATCAATCTCAGAATGTAAATGATGAGCCTTAATTCCCATCTTGTTGAGATACTGGGCTACTTCCTCTGCGAACTTTATTGTCAAAACTGTAACCAATGTTCTCTCGCCTTTTGCAATTCTAGCATTAATTTCAGATAGAAGGTCAGCGACCTGCCCTTCTGTCCCACGTACTTCGATTGTAGGGTCGAGTAAACCAGTAGGCCTGATTTCCATACGAGGTATCTCTTCAATCATCTGGAGCATGTCGTACATACTCTCTGAGTCGGGGTGCTTTTTGGCATATTCTGGCTCATTGACACCACCACCACCTGCAACATGCCTCAGGCCCATTGGTGGCTCTTGGCCTGTTGTCTCACATAGGTGCAGTAACTCTCTTTCACCAGGTGTTGCGCTAACGTAAACCATCTGTGGAACCAGGCTCTGGAATTCAGGAATTTTCAACGGACGATTATCGGCAGCCGAAGGAAGCCTGAAACCGTGCTCGATTAGATTCAACTTGCGACTTCTGTCACCACCGTACATTCCACCTACTTGCGGTAGTGTAACGTGTGATTCATCCATTATCACAAGGAACTTGTCAGGATTGCCGTGGAATTGCTTAGCTGCTGCTGCAAAGAAGTCAAGCAGGCAGTAAGGACGCTCGCCATGCTCCCGCCCATCGAAATGCATCGAGTAGTTCTCAACCGCAGTACAGTGCCCGATTTCACGGAGCATTTCAAGGTCATATCTGGTTCGCTGCTCTAACCGATTAGCCTCAATCTCTTGGTTTTGGCTCTTTAATTCCGCCACTCGGCCGTCTAATTCAGTCTCGATGTTCTCCAAAGCGTTTTCAAATCTCTCAGGTGATACCATGAAGAATTCCTTTGGATGAATCCATGCTTCATCTAACTCGTCTAGTATCTCCCATGTAACGGGGTCACAAATTTGGATGTGCTCTACTCCATCAAATCCAAATCTGATTCGCAATGGATCATCACGGCTTGGCATCCAAACATCGAGGTTTTCACCACGTAACCGAACATCTCCTCGCTGTAAATCAGTGGTTGTTCTACTGTATTGCAAAGCAACTAGCTCACGAATTAAATCGATTGGCTCTATTTCCTGATTCACATGTATCCTGCAATGATATGCAAGGAATGTTTCTGGAGCGTTCAAACCATATATGCAAGATACTGAAGATACTACAATACAATCTGGCCGACTCACCAAACTCGCAACAGTAGCAAACCTCTCCTGCTCAATTCTTTCATTGATTGACAACTCTTTGTCGATATACAAATCTCGTTTTGGAAGGTATGCTTCTGGTTGGTAATAGTCGTAGTGAGAAACGAAATATTCCACTCCGTTTTCAGGAAATAACCCCGCCATTTCCTGGTATAATTGGCGTGCCAATGTTTTGTTGTGACTCATGATTAAAGTCGGGACATTTAGCCTCTCAATCAGGTGCGCCATAGCGAAGGTTTTACCTGAGCCTGTGACGCCTAAAAGTACGCATCTTTCTTGCGCATTTTTCAATTGAGAAACTAATTTTCCAATTGCTTTTTCTTGGTCACCTGCAGGCTCATGATTTGAATGTATTCTGAAACGTGCAACCTCGGGAGAAAGCTTGTCTTTCACCGCCCCCTCAAGGGCCTTCGAGATGTCGAAGGGATCACTCATTTCCACACAACCTATGGCAGGTATAAACCGCCATTAACATGAATCACTGCCCCTGTGATGTAATTCGATTCATTACCGACAAGGAAGGACACAGTACCTGCGATATCCTCGGGAGTTCCGATTCTCTTTAGCGGCACCTCTTCCTCGCGACTAATTCTCTTTTCAGGACTGTCCCCTGCCAAGATATCTGTATCTACAAAACCTGGAGCGACGATGTTTACCCTCTTGCCCTCTGGCGCTAAAGATTGAGCCAAGGAACGAGCCCAAGTAGCGAGTGCAGCTTTAGATGCTGAATAATCCGCACCGTGTGAAGAACCTCTGGTTCCGAGTTGGCTGCCTATGACGCAGATTCTAGCATCGGTGGATAGTTGATTCTTTACTGAATCCCATACCAAAAAGGCACCTTCAAAATTAGTCGACATTGTACGCCTTAGGTGATTGATGTCCAATTCTTTAGCATCGATGCGATCATACCTTCCATGATTGAGAACAAGAACATCGATTCCTTCGATTACCCAAGGATGAGTTGCTAGCAGAGCAACCTCTCTTGCATCAGTAACATCGCAATTCACTGCTACAGCATCAATCCCTGAATCTCTAATTTGGTCGACAACCATCTCTGCCGGCTTGGATGCATTACAGTAAGTGAGTAAAATGCGGTAGCCATCTTTAGCGAGACGTGTTGAGATTGCAGCCCCGATTCCGCGGCCACCCCCCGTAACTAAAGCAGTGCGCATGCCCTCCGTAGGAGGGCACTTACTGAATAAATCACTGGAGGAATTGAGCAAGTTGAGGCGGCTGCCACCCATCGGGTTTCAGGACTTTTCCATCTTCCCTTCTGATGACTTTCCCATCAACTAATTTGACCATATTGGAACGATGCACCTCATTGAAGGCATCATCATAAATATCCTGCATGCCATGATTGATGATTGTACCAGCAAGAATGTAACCAATGTCCGCTAGTGCATCCAATATCTCGACCATATCACCAGCTCTAGCCGCTTCAGCATACTCCTGGACTTCTTCCATCAGAAGTTTTATTCTCAACTCGATTAACTCGTCTGGACCTAGCCCTGGGCTTTCGAGACGTGGAATTTCAAAGGCTTGGTTGAATTCAAGTAACGACTTGACAATTGGATTCATGCCCATAGGGGAGTGTCGCCGCTCTATGAAAGTTGCATTCCAATCAGAAGAATCCAACCAGTGGAAACATGGGCTCTAAACCACCAATTCTGGAATTGAGAACCCGAGGCCGACAATACCAGAAGTACCATGATCAATGATACTACAGAACCTACGACTGACACAACGGAGAATGCAGCTGCCCAAAGAGGAGTAGATAACAACATTACAGCCATAGTCACAGGGGGAGAGAATCTCGCAGGAAATGAATTGACACCGTTTTGTTTGTCGCTTTCGATATCCATTTGTGCATAGCCCAAATCAAATGCTGCAATCCATACCAATACTCCCAATGAAACATACAACAAATCAGGATACCAAGAGTTGGAAGAAATCTCACCAGTTATTGCAACCCACGCCCCAGCCGGTGCCAAGGCCAAACAGCAACCTAGCCACCAATGGCATAGCCAAGTGTATCTTTTCAGATATGGATAGACTACAAATGCTGCAACTGGGATTGGAGACAGGTACAAACACAGAGGATTGAGCATCCAAGCCCCACCAACAAGCATCAGTAAGAATACACCGCAAAGAGTCCAGGCTGTTTGGAGAGACATAGCCCCTGATGCGAGATGTCTTTTCGCCGTTCTTGGATTGGCAGCATCTATTTCCCGATCGATTATCCGGTTTAGCCCCATGGCTAATCCACGTGCACCAATTGCTGCAACTAAAATCCATACTAGTTGCGAGTAGGTAGGGTCGCCCGCCATGTAGGCTCCAATGAAAACAAATGGTAGGCTAAACAAAGTGTGCTCAATTTTGACAAATGAAGCGATTTGTTTGAGGTCCACTCACATCACCAAATTATCTGGCCAAGGCGGCAGATCGAATCTCTCGATTGCTTCGAGAGTTTCAGGATCGTGCATCGTAATCGCTGGCCAACGCCTTACCGGAGTCGGCCCATCATTAGAAGGAATCGGAGTTGTGGCGTCCCAGAAAATTCGCCCTTCTTCAACCATGAAATCACGTTCGACTGCAAAGCGTGAGGTTAGTTGCCACAGCAGCCTACGGTTAGCGCCATCTCCGTGTAAATTGAGGTCGTTATCAGTCACGAATAACCACCTCAAGTGTTTTTTGGAGTCCAATTGCCAAATTGAATTTCGCAATTGGTTTATTTTATTACGCTGGGCTTCCGCATCCGCCTCATTTGGCCATTGAGCACCGGTGCGCGGGTCCGGCCTCCCCTCAATATCTACAGTCACAATAAGCATCGAGTTCCTCATCAAAAGCGCGTCTTCGACACCATCTAATTCTTTGATTTCTGCAACTAAAGATTCGCTAATTCCAGGAGCGTCTTCTTCGCCCCTACGCCAAGCAGGAGTAGACTCTACAAACGAACCTTCTAGTGGATCTCCGCTCCTAGGATCTGTAGAAACTAATTTGGTCGCATCGATGATTAGCTTGGAATGTACATTCTCAAATGTGGAAGCAGGTTCGAGAGAATCACTAACCATCCCATCGATAATTGTGATGTCAGAGCTTGGGTCAACTCTGCTGTTGAGTACATCCAGTAAAGACTCTAAATCACTTGGACTCTCATCTGTTGCAATCAAAATTTTCAGGAACATCATCTGTCCTGCACCGAGTAATCCTAAACAGGTTTTACGAGCTTGCCTCGGATATCGTTGCTTACTTTTCACAATAGCCAGGTTATGGAAGCCTGTCTCAAGAGGGAGGTGTAAGTCAAGAACATCCCTGTGCTGGAAAGATAAAATTGGTCTGAATTGCTTACCGATAGCCTCGCCTAAATATCCGTCTTCCATAGGAGGCTGCCCAACTATAGTAGCAGGTAAAATGGCATTTTTCCTACGAGTCACTGCGGTGACATTCAGTACAGGATACTGACCTGTGAGAGAATAAAATCCGAAATGGTCGCCAAATGGCCCTTCTGTCCTAGTCTTAGTCGCATCAACCCACCCCTCGATAACTACATCCGCATCGGCAGGAACTAGCAAATCTTGAGTTAGGGCCTTTGTAATTCTGAGCCTCCTCTTGCCGAGGAATCCTGCAAACATGTATTCTTCTAGATTATCGGGAAGAGGTGCGATTGCTGAGAAAATCAATTCAGGTGGGCCGCCGATACAAATCGCCACTGGCATTTTTCCATCAGGCCATGCTGCTGCATGATCGGCACCATGCTTGTGAATCTGCCAATGCAACCCTACTTCCTTTGGGCCGAAAATTTGCCCACGGTACATACCGAGATTGTGTTCGCCGGAGTTCGGATCTTTGGTAACAACGAGTGGTAATGTGATGTAGCGCCCTCCATCCATTGGCCATGTCTTTGGAATCGGCAATTTTGTTACATCAACATCCATTTTGACCCTTTGACAAGAACCTCTCCAAACTTTCTTTGGAGGCATCGAGATGGCACCCCTGAGTAACGGTAAACCAGTCCATGGCTTTTTGACAATCCCGCCAATATCTGGTTTCATCAATGCGACCAGTCGATCGCCAACTTCAGTTGGATGAGATGCCCCTAAAGCCCTAAGAGTTCTATCATGAGAACCGAACAGATTCATCGCTAGCGGAATCTCACTGATTTCGCCATTGGGCAAACGTGGTTTTTCGAAAAGAACCGCTTTACCCCCGGATTTAACCAGACGGTCTGCTATAGCGCCCGCCTCAAGTTCGACATCCACTGGTTCAGTGATGCGCAGTAACTCGCCTTCCTTCTCCAAATGGGCGAGCCAGCGAGTCATGTTACGCCAGGCCATACCAGTTCCTAGGCGACATTGCTCATGAATACTTGTTCTCCGCCGACTCATTGAAGTCCCGCCTCCCCTACGGGGAGGCATGGCGAGTTGTGATGTCCTGATAATTGGGGCCGGGCCGGGAGGAGGTTCTGCCGCTCTGCACTCGGCTCGCGCTGGCCTAAGAACCATGATAGTAGAGGCCGACCCTGAAGTCGGAGTTCCTGTTCATTGTGGCGAATGTTTATCGCAGATGGCAATAGACAATCTGGATCTGGAATTACCTGAAGAAGTCGTAGCTTTAGATTGTAAAGGCATTAGGGTAATTTTCCCTGATGGCACGGCTAAATTGTTGACTGAAAAGGGGTATGTTTTGGAGAAGCATAAATTCGAACAATGGCTGTGTGACGAATCTGTCAAGGAAGGCGTTAGTTTGCACTTATCTCATAGAGTCACATCTATGGAGCGAATTTACAATAGCAAAAATGAATTTGTCAATTGGAAAATTGACGGCAGAGGAAATGAATTTCCAATTGAATGTAAAGCCGTAATTGATGCATCGGGAGTTACCGGAGCAGCAACTAAATTACTCAATATGGGTACTGAAGTTGAGGTCATTGCAGGGTTCCAATATGAGATGACAGAAGTAGAAAATGACGGCTATCTTGACTTCTACTTATGGCCCGAATATTCACCCCATGGATACGTATGGATGATACCTAAGAAAGGTGGTCGAGCAAATGTCGGACTTGTTACCACCGACAAAAAAGGAGCCATCAAATACCTAGACAAATTTGTAGAAGACACCTACCTGAAAGACAAGGGAGTCCAGAACCCTGAATGGAGAAAACCAGGGAGTAAACCAAAACCATTCGGAGGTACAATACCAATTTCAGGACCTAGGGAGATTACCACTGGCGACGGGCTGATTCTGGTTGGAGATGCCGCAGGTTTCACATCACCCCTATTCGAGGGAGGATCACATCTTGCTCTGTGGTCAGGAAGAGAAGCCGCTCAAACAATAGCCAAGGCGATTAACCAAGGAGATCTTTCTGACAAGAACATGCAGCCGTATGTTAGGGCGTGGAAGAAAAAATTCCCTCCATATCATAAGATTTTGAAAGGCAAAACATCACTCTATGAACTGTCTGACCAAGAATTATCCAATATGGCTCACTGCTTACCAGAGGAGTTGGGTTCCATGTCACCTCTAGACAAAGTTTGGATAGGCATGAAACTGTTAGTTAGACACCCGATTCTGTACACTAAAGGTGTTATCAGCGTACTACTTTCATTCGGCTATTCTAGAGCTAAGCATTTCGGTTGGTGAAGACATGGAATCACTGTTGATGCCTCTTGCTGTGGTTACAGCAGCATGGGTGACATACAAACCGGATGCCAGAATTACATGGATTCTAGCATTACCGTTCTTCGTCCTTGCTGCAATGTTTACAATGGATTACAACTCAATTCATTTGGTTGCATGGTACGGAGGAGAGGAATTACCGATAAAGTATCGATTTGCTGCAACGTGGGCTGCAAGAGAAGGGCCGATTTTGTTGTGGGCTGCATGGATGGCACTGTTGACAACAGTTTGGCGAAATCCACTATCCGGTGAAAAAGAGGAAACTCACCTGATGCGCGTTAGAATGATGAATGGATTCGCATTGACCCTTCTATTGGTAGCGTGGATCCTGCAACCATTCAAAGAAGCAGATTCTACCGGACCTGGACTGAATGAACTATTACAGACTGACTTGATGGTCATTCATCCACCGCTAATTTTCTTAGCATACTCACTATGCATCACGCTTGCGATTATAGGGATTTCATCCCTTATGACTACTAATGAAGGAATAAAAGATCGACTAATACAAGTTGCAAGGCCTGCATTTTTCTTTTCCACACTTGGAATCGGCCTTGGAGGATTGTGGGCCTACCTGATATTGGATTGGGGAGGATATTGGGCGTGGGACCCTGTTGAAACAGGATCTCTACTCCCTTGGATATGCTTAGTGATTCTACTGCACCTGCGAACTAAGCCCGGAAGAACACCTGACCACATTTGGGCAGGAGTAGGTATGGCCACAGGCGCTCTAGCACTATTTGCAACACTTGTGACCCGGGCAGGCGGTGTTTGGGCTGTAAGTGTCCACACATTCGTCATCAATAATGCAGGCTCCCCTCCCGACGATGTGTTTGGCAGAATAATGCTGATATTATCAGATATCAGTGGAATTGAAGTGATAGTATACCTATTAGCCATTATACAACTAATGGGAATATTCTTGGCTGCCAGATTAGGAACTGAGTTTTCAAAATGGTGGCTGGCAATGTTGCCCCTAATCGCATTGATGGGTGTGGCAGGAGGCGGAGATGTCCTTGATGGGTTTCCCCCCACATTACTGGTGATTTTGGGACTAGGCCCGTTTGTGGAGGCAGGAGTTAGATCGTTACCAGAAGGGCACGATTGGAAATGGTTCGCCTTACCAGGAGTGATGGTTCTTCTTAGATTTGAACATGGAATGGTATTGTTCGAATTGCTTTCGTTGCTGTTCGCATTTGGGTTGATATTCGAGAAAGAACGACTCAAGGCATGGGGTTGGGCAAGTGCAGGAGTTGTTCTGTTCCTGTCAGCATCATGGTCTGGCATGTTAGACATCTGGATTTGTGCAATTGGAATGATTGCTTTCATCACACCATGGCTAGTATCTGGAGAAAACGAGGAATCTAATTTCTCATTCAGAGAGAGAAAGTATCAGCAAAGGATTGCATTATGGGCGCCTGTTGTTGTAGTAGGATTATACCTCGTCCTAACATTGGTAATTCTGATATCTAGTATCGATTCGATACAGTTAGCCGCTCATGAACTATACGGAGCCCCGTTCATCGCAGCGACAATGATTGCACTGGTGATGTGGAGCCTTAGAGAAAAACCGAACAGAGTTTTCGGGTTCCTAATTTCGACACCTTTGATCTTAGTTATAGCTTGGATATTTGGTAATTCATTAGGTTACGACTCAACAGATGTACTGGGGTCTTCTTTGAGCCGTGGACAAATAGGGATGGTGGTATTATTGCCTGCATTGATGGCTTTGCCAGCCACTTTTTCCTTGATTAGAGAAAACTCAGGAAAGAGAAATGTGTCTATTTTTGCACACATTGTACACTTTGGATTAGTCCTACTAGTCATTGGGCACGTGATGAGTACCACAATCATTGACAGAGGAACTTACTCGCACAGTGTGACTTTGATTAAAGACGAAAAGGTCGAATGGGGAGGGTATGAATTCGAATTTACGGAAGTCGTAACCGAAACTAATGATTTAGAGGTTGGCGATGGCTACTTGGGTGCTGTGATAAATGTCTACGAAGACGGTGAACTGATAGATACTGTCGAACCCGGAGTCATCAGATTCGACACCCGTTCTCGTTCCGAAATTGACCGTGTTAGTATGTGGCATGGCGATATTGTTTTGATAATGGATGGGACGCAGGCACGCTCTTTGATGGAAGGTAGTGACCTTGTCAGAATTATGGTTTACGACTTGCCAGGAATTCATCTGGTTTGGGCAGGATGGAGCATGATGTTATTGGCTAGTCTGGCAATTTGGCGACCACGAATTGACCCAACTGATTGAAATAGGGATGGTTGGTCGCCGGAATGCCCCCGTAGGGGGCGATAGGTGATTTACCATGGAAGAAGGAACTATTGTCCATGTGGAGTACGATTTGTACAACGCAGAGTCAGGCGATTTAATTGAAACAACTAGAGAAGATGTCGCAAAGGAGCACGATATGCACCAGGAAGGTCGCAGTTACACACCATTAGTTTGTGTAGTTGGATCTGGAAACCTGATTTCAGGTTTCGAAGAAAGCCTACTTTCCGCAAAAGCTGACAAGGATATTTCACTAGAGATTGCACCTGCAGATGCTTATGGTGAAAAAGACCCTGATCAAATCGAGACTATCTCAATCGACAAGTTGCTACGCCATGTCCGTGACCCTAAGTCACTGTACATCGGAGGTCCTGTTTCTATTGAGGGACGCCAAGGTACTCTCTCATACCTAGCAGCAGGCCGTGCTCGTATCGATTACAACCACCCTATGGCTGGTCGTAAACTAAAGTACGATTACAAGATTGTAAAGGTAATAGAAGGAAAGGAAGAGAAGGTATCTGCTCTACTAGAAGCAAATACTGGTCACGAAGGATTCGTAGTCACATTCGATGGCGATGACCTTTCAATCGTTGTTCCACAAACTATGCTTTTCGACACCAACGCTGCAATGCAGAAGTTCCGCTTAGTTACTGTACTAAGAGACGCTGTGGGTGCTGGTAAGGTATCTTTCGTTGAAGAACACGAACCACGTGTTGCTGCAGAAGAAGAAACTGAAGAAGAGCACGTTCACGATGAAAATTGTGACCATGACCACGAAGAAGAGTGATTTTCAACGGTAACACTCATCATCTTGATTGGGTTGAGGGTAACATGGAAGATACTGAGTTCTCTAATGGAGAGCGATTACTTCTATCCATTTTTGGCTTCATAGCACTCTTGATTGTTGGAGGATTAATCTTCGCTCCAGAAATGTTCTGGGATGATTTCATCAAAATCTACATCTGGGACCCAATCGTAAATGATGCTGGAGAAAGTGGCGATGCTGGATATTCTGGAGTCAACACTGCGATTTACATCCTCACAATGGTTGCCGCAGTAATCGTACTGCAAGCAGTTTTCAGGAAAATGGAACTCCCTGTTGATGACAAAATGCTGTGGGCATTAATCGCATGGGTCGTTCTGGCACCTGTCCTACGAGTAATGGAAGATGCCGATTACTTTGCAGAAGGTGTTGACGTACTATTCATCTCTCCGTTAATCCACATTCATCTAGCAGCTTGGCTAGTAATTTCAGGATTCATTGGACACATAGGAAAGAAGAATGAAATCTCGATGTTAGCAATGCTACTTGTGGCTTACATTGCGTTCACTGGACTACTGGTATTACCAAATGTGCATATCCATGAAACCGGACATTCTTGGATACTTGGCGGTGCAATTGCTGGAGCGGTAATGATCGCTGTCGTTATTCACAACACTTGGGATTGGGATGCAATTCCAAGAAGTATGCTAGCATTTGCAATCGGATTGATTACTATGGGACTTGGACATTGGATCCAACTCATCTCAACTCCATGGGTGCAAGATAGTGGCTTGATGCCACGAGACAATGATGTGCTTTGGCCAACTCTTGTCGTTGTTGTGATTCCATTCTTGATTACTTGGGCAGTATGGCGCCGGGGAACTGAAGACCTTGCTCAACTACGCTTAACTGGACATGAAGTTGGATTAATCCCCGACGGTATGACATTGGCAGAATGGGAAAGTGAAGACCGTTCTGAGCACGCTGTTGAGATTCTAACTCCAAAGGGTATACTTGCCACCCCGATGGTAGCAGGGATGTTATTCGGACAACTGTGTGATGGACTTGCCACCATGGTAGGAATTGATTGGTTCGGTTATTCTGAGAAGCACCCTGTCTCGGATGCAGTTATTCAGTACGGCGACAGTTTAGACATCCTAGGCGAAGGAGCATGGCTCTTTTTCTTAGTCAAGGCGTGTATTGTAACTCTGATAATTTGGATGTTCTCACAGATGCGAATTGAAAGCAGACAACAACATTTGCGTGTTCTAATAGTTCTAGCCGTAATGATTGTTGGGCTCGCCCCAGGATTACGTGACATTGGCCGCTTAATTCTCGGAGTATAAGCGGTTGATTCAAGTCGAACTCTACCTTCGGTTGTGATGAGGGGCAGACATGGACAGACTAGCAACCCGTGTCAATCGTGCAGACTCAGACTTTCAAAAGCGACGAACTCACAATCAAGAATTGATTGAAACTCTTCGAAATCGCCTAGATACCGTAAGCAATGGCGGAGGCGGAAAATATGTCGAGAGGCATAGAAGCAGAGGTAAAATGCTAGCACGAGAACGTATTGAGAAGATCATCGATCCAGGAACCGCTTTCCTGGAATTATCTCCATTAGCCGCATACGAATTGTATGACGGAAGAGCAAACAGTGCAGGTATTGTAACTGGAGTAGGAATGGTTCACGGTCGTGAATGCCTATTCGTAGCCAATGATGCAACCGTCAAAGGAGGCTCCTACTACCCAATGACTGTCAAGAAACACATCCGTGCACAAACTGTTGCTCACGAAAACAATCTGCCGTGTATCTACCTAGTAGATTCTGGTGGAGCATTTCTGCCTATGCAGGACGAAGTATTCCCTGACATAGGTCACTTTGGGCGCATTTTCCGTAATCAAGCAAGAATGTCAGGGGACGGAATACCACAAGTTGCTGCCGTACTCGGCAGTTGTACTGCTGGCGGTGCATACGTTCCTGCAATGAGTGATGAGTCAATTATTGTCAAAGGAAATGGGACGATTTTCCTTGCTGGACCTCCATTGGTAAAGGCTGCAACAGGTGAAGTTGTAACCGCTGAAGAATTAGGTGGAGCTGATGTACACACTGCTCAAAGTGGCGTAGCAGACCATTATGCTGAAGATGAATCTGAAGCATTGAGAATGGTTCGCAATGTTGTTGAAAACCTTGGTTCAAGAGAACTTGCACCATTCGACAGAATTGAGTCCGATGAGCCATTCCATGATGTCGAAGATCTGCTAGGATTGATTCCAGCAGACAACAGAACGCCTGTTGACATCAAGGAAATAATTGCCCGAATTGTCGATGGTAGCAGATTCCATGAATTCAAAGCAAGGTATGGTCAAACCCTAATTTGTGGCTTCGCTCACATTCATGGCTACAAAGTAGGCATTGTAGCAAACAATGGAATCTTGTTTTCTGAGTCTTCGTTGAAGGGTGCGCATTTCGTAGAGCTATGTGGCCAAAGAGGAATTCCTCTGGTATTCCTGCAGAACATTACTGGATTCATGGTCGGCAAAGCATACGAAGCAGGCGGTATTGCCAAGGATGGCGCAAAACTAGTAACAGCGGTTTCATGTGTAAATGTTCCAAAGTTTACAGTAATTATTGGTGGCTCCCACGGAGCTGGAAATTACGGAATGTGTGGAAGAGCATATGATCCGAGATTCCTATTCATGTGGCCCAACAGTCGTATCTCTGTAATGGGCGGTCCGCAGGCGGCAGATGTTCTGACTACAGTCAAACAAGACCAACGAGCGAGAGAAGGAATGGAACCGATGAAAGGCCAAGAATTGGAAGATTTCCGTTCCCCTATTCTTCAAAAATATGAGACGGAAGGCAGCCCCTATTATTCAACAGCGAGACTTTGGGATGATGGAATAATCGATCCAAGAGACACAAGAGATGTCCTTGGACTATGTATCGCATCAAGTCAAAACGCCAAGTTGCCAAATGACCGATTTGGCGTATTTAGAATGTAATTGGATTTTTAATTTTTGCAATTGGAGAATTAGACATGAAAAATCAACCCACAACTTCACTTATCCAATTGGAAATAGATGGATGCATTGCTCGCGTAAGTCTGGCTCGCTCAGACAAATATAATGCATTGAATGTCCAAATGATTACTGAATTAATCGAGGTATTCCATTGGACTGCCGAGAACTCCGTAGGTACCACTGGGAAATTAGAATCTGAAGATGGGACACCTAACTTCAGGGTGCTAACTCTGACCGGTCAAGGTAAGCATTTCTGCGCGGGTGCCGACATTAACATGATGAGAGATGCTGGCGCAAATACTCCCGAAGAGAACCGAAGAGATTCCGAAAGATTAGACGCTTTGTTCAATGGACTTTGGTCTCATCCATGTTTCACCATTGGGTTAGTCCAAGGTGTAGCATTAGGCGGAGGTGCAGGTTTGATCGCATGCCTAGACCACGTGATTTGTAATCCCAAAGCGAAGATTGCATTATCTGAAGGCAAACTAGGAATCCTCCCTGCTGTAATCGGGCCATACGTTTACCGAAGAATGGGAAGTGCCAATTTCCGCAGACACGCTATGCTCGCGGGAAGGATGGATACTTCCGAGGCCCTCAGAATAGGCATGATTGATGCCGTTAGTGAAGATGGCGAGGCAGATTGCTCAAAGGTCATTTCAGAAGTTCTCTCGACTGGTCCGTGTGCGGTGACCGCTGCTAAGGAATTGGCATTAGGGTTCGACAGGTGGTCTGGAGACGATGAATCTCTCAGATTGTGGACGCTGGACTTTACTAGCAGGATGCGTGGAAGTCACGAAGGACAAGAAGGGCTTTCTTCATTCTTAGAAAAGCGCAGTGCGAACTGGAAACCTGGGGAGTGATTCGATGCTAAAACGCACTCTCGTCGCCAATCGCGGTGAGATTGCATGCCGAATCTTGCGTGCTTGCAATGAGGCGGGCATCGAAGGTGTTGCGATTCATGCAGCAAATGATGCTGGCTCATTATTCACTGAGATTGCAGATATTGCAATCCCCCTTGAAGGAGAAGGACTTGCAGAAACATATCTCAATCAAGAACAGATTCTGAAGATCGCAATTCAAAATGGATGTGACTCGGTACACCCTGGTTTCGGATTCCTGTCCGAAAGAGCAGATTTTGCTCAAGCGGTGATGGACTCTGGCCTGATATGGATTGGGCCATCTCCTGAAGCGATAACCCAAATGGGTGACAAAATGACTGCACGAATAACCATGAAGGCTGCAGGAGTTCCTGTAATTCCTGGCGAAGAAGTAGATGGGGGACTCGAAGAAGTCCTTGCTGTTGCGCCGTCGGTAGGATACCCTTTGTTACTCAAAGCGACCGCTGGAGGCGGCGGTAAAGGGATGCGTGCTGTGTATGAAGAAGAACACCTGGAAAGTGAAGCAAAGGCGGCCATGCGAGAAGCATTGAACGCATTTGGCGATGACCGAGTTTATGTCGAGCGTTTGCTCACAGGAAGCAGACACATCGAGATTCAAGTTTTAGCCGACAAATATGGGCGAACAATACACCTAGGCGAAAGAGAATGCAGTGTCCAGCGAAGACATCAGAAGGTGTTCGAAGAGTCTCCTAGTGTCGCCATAGACGCCGAATTACGGCAAGCTATGGGAGAAGCCGCATGCGATGCCGCAAGAGCCGTGAATTACGAAGGAGCAGGAACGGTAGAATTCCTAGTCACCCCAACTGGTGAGTTTTTCTTCCTCGAGATGAATACTAGAATCCAGGTCGAACATCCGGTCACTGAAATGGTGACAGGTGTAGATTTAGTCCGCGAACAATTGAGAATAGCGGGAGGGGAGGCTATGAGTTGTGGAGAATTAAACATCCGAGGCCATGCTATCGAAGTCCGCCTTTACGCAGAAGACCCTGCCAACAATTTCCTTCCAGCAATTGGTCAATTGAAGCGATTCATTCCACCTACAGGGCCAGGAGTGCGCCTCGACACCGGTGTTCGCCAAGGAGACGCTGTAACGCCAGACTATGACCCGATGCTGGCTAAACTGATCGTATGGGCTCCATCGAGAAAAGAGGCCTTGCAAAGAATGGGTAGGGCTCTTGACGAGTTCGTAGTTCTTGGCTGTACAACCAATATCCGGTTCCTCAGAGAGTTGTGTGATCATCCAGATGTTGTCGACGGATGGACAACTACCGACATGATTGACAGGCTGTGGCCAGACGGTTGGAACCCTGATCTACCTGCCATAATAGCAGATGCAGGTTTGCTAATCGCTTCTGCGTGTGAATCAACAAATCATGGCAGGACTGTAACTTCACCTTCAGGTTCTTCACAAACACCGTCTCCGTTCTCTCAATTATCAAGGAGGTATCCTTGATGGAATTCAAAACCTCTGATGGAAGGAAGGAGATTGAATCTCATAGAGATGGCCTAACCTTCATTCACGGTGCAACACTTGTCCACATGGGCAACGAGATATGGTTAGAGATAGATGGCCGTAACCACAAGGCTACTGCTGCGAAGGTAGGCGATACATGGTGGGTTCACGTTCTAGGGCACACCTTACAATTCGAGATAGTGGAGGCAGGGGCTTCTGGCACTGATGATGATAGTGGACTTACTGCACCAATGCCGGGTAAAATCCTAGATGTGCTGGTTTCTGTTGGCCAGAATGTCAAGGCAGGTGATGCATTGATGGTAATGGAAGCAATGAAAATGGAGCACAAGATTGTTGCAGGTCACGATGGTATTGTGGAAGCTGTCAATTACAATACTGGAGATCAAGTCATTCAGGGTGCAGAACTCCTGTCAATCTCAGAATCATAGGCCTTTGGATCAAAGGGTACCGAAGTTG
>Ga0233444_10002238_pt1 | contig 20536 bp, 18 predicted proteins | sample SI_124_October20_6_FD_182792 | JGI IMG/M metagenome (GOLD analysis project Ga0233444, IMG submission 182792) | Seawater microbial communities from Saanich Inlet, British Columbia, Canada - SI_124_October2016_10_MG | ecosystem: Environmental > Aquatic > Marine > Inlet | place: Canada: British... | reverse complement strand
ATTTTTAATTTTACTAATATTTTTTTCAGGCAAGTCACATTTATTTATAGCAACAATTATAGGAACCTTGGCTGCTTTAGCGTGTTTAATAGCTTCAATTGTTTGGGGTTTGATTCCATCGTCTGCAGCAACAACTAATATTACTATATCTGTTATTTTTGAACCTCTTGCTCTCATTTCTGTAAAAGCAGCGTGACCCGGCGTGTCTATAAAAGTAATTAACTTGTCACCACTCGTCTTAACTTGATAGGCTCCTATATGTTGTGTAATGCCACCATGCTCTCCAGAAACAACGTTTGTATCTCTCAAAGAATCAAGTAAGGAAGTTTTTCCGTGATCCACGTGACCCATAATAGTAACTATAGGTGGTCTTGTTTTTACATCTCCCTGTAATTTTTCCTGTTTTTTATTCACCTCTAAATTTGGTTTATCTTCAAAAATTGGTGTATGACCAAATTCCTTTACGATATATTCGGCTGTGTCTTTATCAATTACGTGATTAATTGTGGCTATCACTTTCATATTAAATAAAAATTTAATTATGTCGTTTGATTTTTCTGCCATTCTGTTTGATAGTTCTTGAATAGTGATTTGTTCAGGAATTTTGACATCACGTAAAACTTTTTTAAATTCCTTTTTTTCACCATCAGGATTAGCTTTTTTCTCCTTCAATCGTGCTCTTTTTACTGAGGCTAAGCTTCTTTGTTTGATTTCAATTTCTTCTACATTCATTGCTCTCGAAACAGTTAACTTAAAATCTTTTTTATCTATTGGTCCTTTAAGTTTAAGTTTACTTTTTCCTGTTGGTTTATCATCTTTTTTTATGAAAGCTTTAGTGGCCTGTTGTTCAACAAATTTTCTTGCAAAACTTTTCTTTTTTTGATCAGAACTCTTTGCTGAGCTGGGATTTTGATTAATTTTATTGATATTTTTATTACCTCTATAAGGCTCTTTTTTTTTTACAGCAAAAGATTTCTTTCCAGCAGTGTTGATTGAAGTTGTGTCAATTTTCTTTTTTAAATCAGATGAAATTGTAAGTGTCTTTTTTTTATTTTCTTTTTCCATAACATTACTTGTACGCAATCTCTCTAGCGGCCATAATTAATTCATCAGCTTCTTTTCGTGATAAAGCAAACTCTTCTAAATATCCGTCTATTCTAATTTTCTTTCCCTTAATCTCGTCAAAACCACCTATTAATTCATCAGATGAAAGATCTGCAAAATCACTCAGTTTTTTTATACTTTTTTGACCAAGTATAACTAACATACCTTGAGTCATGCCTTTTAAGTTTATTAAATTTTCATCTACTCCAAGTTCTTTGAGTTTTAAAGAAACAGCTTCTTTTTCTTTTGTTATCGTTTCTTTAGATCTGGTAATTAGTTCTTTAGCAGTTTCTTCATCTATTGCTTCTATTTTAGCAATATCTTCTGGCACTGATTGTGAAATATCCTCTATACTTGGAAAGCCTTCTGAAACTAAAAGTTGACCCAATGTTTCATCTACTTCTAAGTTTTTAACTAAAGTTTCGGTTCTCTCTTTAAATTCTGCTTGTCTTCTTTCAGAATCCTCTTGGTCTGTTAAAATATCTATTTCATAATTCGTAAGTTTAGATGCTAGTCTGACATTTTGTCCTCGCCTTCCTATTGCTTTGCTCAAATTTTCTTCGGTTAAAATAATGTCAATTCTTTTATTATCTTGATCGATCAAAACTCTTTGTATTTCTGCCGGAGATAAAGATTCAGAAATTAATGTAGGAAGATCTTCTGTCCATTTAATAATATCAATTTTTTCGCCATGTAGTTCGTTAACAATTGTTTGAACTCTGCTTCCTCTCATTCCGACACAGGCTCCCACAGGATCGATTGAGGAATCTTGTGAATGCACACATATTTTTGCTCTACTTCCTGGGTCCCTCGCAACAGCTTTGATGTCTATGGTGCCTTCGTAAATCTCTGGGACTTCTTGAAAAAACAATTTTGCAAGAAATTGTGGATGAGCTCTTGATAAAAATATTTGATGTCCTTTAAGTTCTTTTTTAACTTCGTAACAATAAGCTTTGACACGATCTCCCGTTTTAAGAATTTCTCTAGGGATAAGTTCATCTTTTTTTATAACACCTTCAGCCTTACCTAGATCTACTATTACATTCCCATATTCTAATCTTTTTATAATTCCACTTAATATTTCTCCTTGTTTTTCAATAAAATCATCATACTGTCTATTTTTTTCTGCTTCACGAACTCTACTACTAATTACCTGTTTTGCACTTTGGGCAGCAATACGTCCAAAGTCAATTTGCGGCAGTTCCTCAAAAATTTTTTCACCAATTTTCAATTCACTGTTTTTAGGATTATTTTTTTGAGCATCTTCTAAAGTAATTTCTCTAGCTGTGTCCTCAACTTTTTCAACAACTTCCAAAACTTTTTTAATTTTAATATCACCGGTATCTCTATCGATAATAACTTCTATATTATTATCGTTACCGAATTTAGTAAGTGCCGCTTTTTGAATCGCGCTTTCCATAGATCCAATTACTAACTCTTTATCTATAGATTTTTCATTAGCTACAGCTTCTACTATTCTTAAAAGTTCTAGTTTGTCTAAACCTCTATTTAACATTTTTTATCTCTCCTAAAAAAAAATGGGCTTCTGCCCATTTAGTAAATTCAAATATTTGATTTGTTTTAGAAGAAAATTATGGTTTTTTCAAGATTACAGTTTAAATAAGTCAGTTTTATCAGTTTTTTCCCAAGTAAATTCCCCATTGTTTGTTGGCTTCCGTCCAAAGTGACCGTAAGCTGAAGTTACTTCATATATAGGGTTGTTCAATTTAAGCATTTCTCTAATCCCTCTTGGCGTTAAATTAAAATTATCTTCGATTATTTTTTTTACTTTATCTATTTTATCATCATCGTTATTCGCTAATTTTATGAAAATCGATAAAGGTTTAGAAACACCAATCGCATAGGCTAATTGAATTAGACATTTTTCTGAAATACCTGCAGCAACTATATTTTTTGCTAAATATCTAGAAACGTATGCTGCGGACCTATCCACTTTTGTTGGATCTTTTCCAGAAAATGCTCCTCCACCATGAGGTGCAGCTCCACCATAGGTATCAACTATAATTTTTCTTCCTGTTAAACCTGTGTCACCATCTGGTCCTCCGATAATAAATTGACCGGTTGGATTAATATAAATTTCTTTATCAACCAAATTTGTTAACAAATTATTAGGGATTGATTTTTTTATATAAGGCAAAATTAATTCTTTCACATTTTCTTGGCTCAAATCTTTTGAATGTTGTGTCGAAATTACAATAGAGGTTACTTTGACTGGTTTTTCTTTTTCATAAAGCATTGTAACTTGACTCTTGGAGTCAGGTTCTATTCCTTTTAAGCTTCCATTTTTTCTATCTTCAGCCATCAATCTTAATATTTTGTGAGAATAATAAATTGGCGCTGGCATTAATTCTTCTGTTTCATTGCATGCATAACCAAACATTATTCCTTGATCTCCAGCGCCTTCATCCTTGTTATCTTTAGAATCAACACCCATTGCAATATCTGATGATTGTTCGTGTAAAAAAGTTTCTATGTCTGCTGTCCTCCAACTAAAACCATTTTGATCGTACCCAATATCTTTAATACAATCTCTTACTTTATTTATTAGCTCCTCTTTATCTATTTTTGGTCCTCTAATTTCTCCGGCTAGTACAACCTTATTAGTTGTTGTCAAAGTTTCACAAGCTACTCTTGAAACAGGATCTCTTGAAAGATAAGAGTCAACAACCATATCTGAAATTCTATCACAAACTTTATCTGGATGTCCTTCAGAAACAGACTCGCTTGTAAAAAGAAAATTATTTTTTTTCATAGTTTTTGTTTTTTAAATTAAAGATGATCAAATATGTAATTAAAAGTATAAAAAATATCAAATCATTTTTAATATTTTTTGATTTTATTAACGGTACTTGAAGTTCAATATTTCCTGCCTCGTTTCTATTAAGTTGTTTTATAGGTCTCCCTGTATTATCTATTATAGCACTAATTCCTTTATTCGCTGATCTTAAAAAAAACGTGCCTTTTTCAACCGCTCTAAAAAGAGATTTAGCGTAGTGCTGATCGGGTCCTATTGTATCTCCAAACCACGCATCCTCTGAAATATTCACTATTAGGTTTGTATCTTCAGTTGCACTTTGGATAAATTTGGTAAAAATAACTTCGTAACAAATTAATGGTAATATACTTAACCTATCTATTATAATATTTTTTTGCTTAATTCCTCTTTGATAAGATCCGTGTCCTTCAGTAATTTTCTTTAATCCAAGTTTATTAAATAAATTTTCATAGGGTAAAAATTCACCAAATGGTACAAGTTTTTGTTTATTATACTGCTGAATAATTTCTAATTTATTATTAACCAATAGAAGACTATTATAAAAAGTGTTTGTATTTTCTTTTATTTTATTAATACCAAAAATAATAAAGTGATTTTCGCTAAAGTTTTTATTAATTAGCTCTTTGAAAATTAAAATTTCATTATAACTATACCCGCTAAAAACGCCCTCTGGCCATACAAATAATGTTTTTTTATTACTGTTAGGTTGACTATATTTAATTAATTTTTTTAATTTCTCTTCAACTTGATCAATATTCAAACCATATTCTAAATTAAAATTTGGTGAAATAATTTTTACATTAATCTTGTCTTTAATTGTTTTTAAATAATTTTTATTTTTATTAACCTGATAATTTCCAAAAAGATATGATCCTACAAAGAAAAAAATTGAGAGAAATAAAATAAAAAATTTTTTCTTAGAGGAAATTTTAAAAAATAAAATTGATGGAAGAGTAAAAATAGTTACTATTATTAAATTAAAAGCAAATAGTCCAACTAGATTAAGAATTTGAAGTAACTCATTAAACCATGAGAAACTGTAAGCCCACAAATTCCATGGAAACCCTGTAAATAATTTGGCTCTCAAAAAATCTGAAAAAGCAACTGCACCAGAAAAAATTAAAATTGAGGAAAAATCGTAACGTAAATATGGTGCAATTATTAATGCCATAAAGCCAAAAAATAAACCTAAAAATAATGGTATTAATACTAGAGCGAAAGGTATTAAAATTCTAAAACTATCATCAAAAGTTAAAGAATTACTAATCCATGAAATTCCACTCAGATAATATCCAAATCCAAAGGAAGTTCCAAATATAAAAAAATTTTTTCTATAGGGTTTTCTTCTAAAGGTGCTTTTAGATTTTTTATTTATATGTACTAAAAAATAAAAAAAAATTGGTAAAATGAAAAAATTTACAACTGTTATGTTAAATGGCTGAAACGAAATTACTGTCAAAGCTCCAATAATAAAAGGTGCTATGTATAGTGTAAAGTAACGATTATTTAAAAAATTATTCAGCATTAATTAATATATTTTAAATAATCTTTTTCTACTTTATTCATCTTTTTAAAATCCTTATCTTTTTTGTGATCATATCCAAATAAGTGTACAAATCCATGAATCCACAATTTGTTAAATTGATTTTTAAAAATTATTAAATCTTTATAAATATTAATCTTATCTAAATTTACAATGATATCACCTAAATATATTTCTTTTTCTTTTTTTAATTTAATTTGTAAATCTTTTTTTGTATAAAACGGAAAAGATAAAACGTCTGTCACTTTATCTTTTTTTTTAAATTTTTTATTTAGATTTTTAATTTCTTTATTGCCAGATAATAAGAGCGAGCAAAAAAATTTATTATTTTTAAATTTTGTAGTCTTATTGTTAAGTTTTTCAATTTTTTTATCAATATATATTTTAGGATTTTTTATAAAACGGTACCACCTTGGGTTCTTGGTAATTACATTAATCTTTATCATCAGCGCTTTTGGTTTGATAAGCCCTAATAATTTTAGAAACCAATGGATGCCGAACAACATCATTATGGTCAAATTCAATTATTTTAATTTCGTTTAAATTTTTTAAAATATTTTTTGATTTCACCAATCCTGAATGTGTTTTATTGATCAAATCTACTTGGGTAGGATCTCCATTTACTACCAATTTAGAGTTTTCGCCTATTCTGGTTAAAAACATTTTAATTTGAGTTTCGGTAGCGTTTTGTGCTTCATCTAAGATAGCATAACAATTTTTTAGAGTTCGACCTCGCATAAAGGCCAATGGCGCAATTTCGATTTCACCTGATTCTATTTTTTTATCAATTTTATCTGCTCCAAAAAGCTCATACAGTGCATCATATAAAGGTCTTAAATATGGATCTACTTTTTCCTTCATATCTCCTGGTAGAAAACCCAGTTTTTCACCTGCTTCTACTGCTGGACGAGATAAAATCACTCGCTCTATTTTTTTTTCTAAAAGAAGTGTAACTGCAACTGATACTGCTAAAAAACTTTTTCCTGTTCCCGCAGGACCTAAAGCCATTATAATATCATTTTCTTTGAGCGCTTTAATATAATCTGATTGTTTTTCGGACCTTGCAATTACTGATTTTCTTGGTGTTTTTATTAGCTGATTTAACGACTTAACATTGGTTTCTTTTAATTCAATATTTTTTTTCACAGATAGTAATATATCTTCTTTTTCAATAATATTCGTTAAAAAATATTTATTAATTAAAAACTTTATTGCTTCACAAAAAACTGCTGTATTTTTTGTCTGTCCTTTACATGTAATTGAATTGCCTCTAAAAAATACTTTTGTATCTGTTAATTTTGATAAATATTTTAGATTTTGATCAAATTGCCCAACAATAGATATTAAAATCTCATTGTCAGTTATTTGAATATTGCGTGTTTCATTATCAATTTTTTTTATAATTAAGTTTTGTTCAGTCTTGCTAATTTCAGACATGTATTTAAGCTGCAAATTCCTTTTGACTAAATTTAGATTTTATTTCTCCATAGAGAGTGTTTTGACTTACCTTAGTAATTTGAACTGTTTTAATTTTACCAGTTAAATTTTCATGGCTTTTAACTATAATGGAATTGAAAAACTTGTCTCGTCCAAAATATTTATTTTCATTTTTTGTTTTGTTTTCAAAAAGAACAGGTACAGTTTTTAACAGCAGGCTTTTTTTATATTCTGTTTTTATTTTTTTTGCTATATTTTGGAAGATAAATAATCTTTTTTTTACTAAGTTATTATCAGGTTTTTTTAAATTAAAGGATGGTGTGCCTGGTCTAGCACTAAATATAAATGAATAAGAATTAATATATCTAACCTTTTTCATTAAATCTAAAGTTTTTTCAAAATCAACTTCTGTTTCACCAGGATAACCAATTATAAAATCACTTGAGAATTCTATCTTTGAGTCTTGCTTCTTTAATTTTTCAATAGTCTTTAAGTAGGCTTCAACCGTATGTTTTCTATTCATTTTATCTAAAATTTTATTCGATCCGCTTTGGACGGGAAGATGAATTAACGGCATTAGCTTTTCACAATTTTTATGTGCTAGAATTAAGTCGTCTGTAAAATCTCTGGGGTGAGAGGTTGTGTATCTAATTCTTTTTAATTCTTTAATTTTTGCAATCTCTAAAATTAAGTCTGAGAGTTTTTTTCCCTTATAATTATACGCATTTACATTTTGACCTAAAAGAATGATTTCTTTGGAGCCGTTATTTACAAGTTGTTTTGTCTCTATCATTAATTCTTCGACTGATCTAGAAAACTCTGGTCCTCTAGTATATGGAACTACACAAAATTTACAAAATTTATCACACCCTTCCTGAATTGTTAAAAAACTTGAAACTTGATTATTAGAATTTTTTACATGATTTAAAGTGTCAAATTTTTCTATTACATCAAACTCTGTAGCATTAATTATATTTTTATTTTTTTCTAGTTTTATAATTATATCATTAATTTGATGGTAAGATTGCGGGCCAACAACAGCGTCTATATACTTTTCTTTTTGTATTAGTATATCGCCTTCGGCTTGAGCTACACAACCAGCTATTAGAATAATTGGTTTTTTTTTATTTTTAAATTTTTTTTTAACTCTTCCAATGTCATGATAAACTTTGTCTGTAGCTTTTTCTCTTATGTGACATGTGTTTAAAATATAACAATCAGCCTCACTTACATTATAGGTAGGCAGATAGTTTATTTTTTTTGTTAAATCAATTATGCGGTTGCTATCATATTCGTTCATTTGGCAACCCAGAGTTTTAATGAAAATTTTTTTTTGCAAGTTATTTCTTTATTTTTGAACCGTAGAGTTCAAGCTTATGATCAACTAATTTATAACCTAGTTTTTTAGCAACTTCATTTTGAAGTTTTTCAATTTCTTCATCAACAAATTCAATTATTTCTCCACTATTAATATCTATAAGGTGGTCATGATGTTCATCTGGTGATTGCTCATACCTAGCTTTTCCACCCTTAAAATCATGTTTTTCTAAAATACCAGCTTCTTCAAAAAGTTTTACTGTTCGATAGACTGTTGCAATGCTAATTTTTTTATCAACTTCACTTATTCTTTTATGAAGCTCATCAACATCAGGGTGGTCATTTGACTCGGCCATTACTTCAGCAATAATTTTTCTTTGGTCCGTCAACCTTACGCCTTTATTCTTGCATTTTTCTTCTATTGAATTCATTTAAATAATTTAACTTAAATATAAGGGTTTTATCAAATTTTTTTGTAATAAATCTTTATTAATTAAAAGCTCAATATTAGCAAGGTTAAATTGCCCAAGATCAGAATTTTTAAACCCAAATATGTTAATTTTTTTTGATATTTTTATTCCTTTAGCCACAGCTAATGACACTCTTATTGACGAAAAGCTACCAGGGCCAAAATTAACAAGTATTGAAAAATTATTATCAAAATTTATTTTGTGTTTTTTTATTAAATTTAATATGTTTAATACTAATTTATCGTTATTTTTTGTTTTAATATCAAAATCATGAATAAAAAATTTATCATAGACTTTTAAACCAATTTTATCATCTTTGCCTATGCAATTTATTACTAAAATATTTTTCATTTTTTTTATCTTTATAACTTTTTTATGCCTTCAAAACAATTTGTATTCAAAAACAGAAAAAAGCCATATTAAAGACTATGGAATAATATCTTTGATGTACCATAGATTTGAAGAAAATAAATATCCATCTACTAATATAAAAATATCAGATTTTAAAAAACATTTAAATATTATCAAAGAAAACAATATTAGATTTATAAATCCAAACAATTTTGAACAAGAGCTCAAAAATAATAAAGAACAAAGAAAAATTTTATTAACGATAGACGATGGATTTCTATCTTTTTATGAAAATGCATGGCCCATTTTAAAAAAAAATAAAATACCTTTTATTTTATTTATAAGCACAAAAGAAGTCGGAGCCTTTAACTATATGAAATGGAGTCAAATAAAAGAAATTAGTAGAAATGACTTTGTTGAAATAGGCAATCATAGTCACACTCATGAATATTTAGTTGATGAAGATAATGAAATAATTAAAAAAGACATTCAAAAATCAATTAATATTTTTAAAGAACAGTTAGGGAAAAATTCTCATTTTTTTTCTTACCCATTTGGTGAATACAGCTTAGATTTTAAAAATATTATTAAATCTCTTGGGTTCAAATATGCTTTTGGACAACATTCAGGTGTAATAGATAAAACTAAAAATTTTTACGAATTACCTAGATTCCCAATTAATGAAAAATACGGCGAATTAAAAAGATTTACTACTCTGACAAAAACTCTGCCTTTTCAATATAAAAAAATACTACCAGAAGAAAAATACCTTATACCTAGTAAAAATCCACCTAAGGTTATAATAGAGTTTTATGAAAATATTAAAAATCTGAAAAACATAAGTTGTTACTCTAATGAAGCTGATAAATGGAGACTCTCAAAAATAACTTTTATTTCTGAAAATATAATTCAAATTTTTATTAATGATAAATTTGTTGGAGAGCGAGGACGTATAAATTGTTCACTACGAGATGTAAGCGGATTTTGGCGATGGCTTGGAATTCAATTTGTAGTAGCTGAAGAAAATTAAGAACTAAGTTCAATTTGTTTAACAGAATTCACTAATCTAACTGGTTCAAAATCTGTCAATCTGTTTTGTCTTATAATTTGATTTAAAATTTTTATGTATTCATCTCCAGTTTGAGCATAATTTTTTAGTGTATGTGTTAACTCTAGACCTGAAATATCTTTTTTTTTATCTCTCATTGCAGCTCTTTTATCTCTAAATTTAATATAACTTTTATGTGTGTTGAGATTGTTTTGATAAGCCTTTACAGAAGCCCTCAATATTGGAAATTTTAAAATTTTATGGTTTTTATTAGTCTCTCTATCTAGCGGCGCTATTCCTTGTCCGCTCCAAGTCCACTGACCAAATATTGCGTTTCCTTCTAAGGCAAACCTAGAGGTTCCCCATCCACTTTCCTTTGCCGCTTGAGCTAAAGCAATAGAAGTTGGTATTATATCTAATCTTTCTATTAATTCATTCATGTTTCCCTTTTTAACTTTGTATTCTAAAAGTTTTTGTCTTAACCATTGTTTTTCTAAATCTGTTGTGTTTTTCTTTTTGGAAACTATTTTTAATTTTTTTCGATCTGCTAAGATTCTTTCATTTTCAGCAACTATTAACGGTAAGACAATTTTTATAAATGTTTCTTTTTTTAATCTTGTATTCTGTAATTCATGTAAATCTTTTGGGAATTGAGTGAAGTATATAGGTTTTACAAGTTTTTTATTTCTCACCTTGCTTAAATCATAATCTACATCTTTAAAAAGGTTCAAAACAGTTTCTGTTTTCAAGTTAAGGTCTGGAAGAATTACTTCTGCAACACTATTTTTTTTAACTTTAATTTCAGGTTGTTTATTTTCTTTTTTAGTTTGAACATTAGGTTCAATTTTTTTAACTGGTTTTGTTTTTTCTTTTTTGTGTTGAGCTTTGAGTTTTTTTTCTGATTCTTTTTTCTTGACTTCTGGTTTCTTTATTTCGATTTCAACTTTTTGAATTTTGTAAGTATTATCAAATTTAGTTAAAGTAGTAATTACAATTGTTGTAATACCAGCAATTATAAAAAAACCAATAATTGCTGTTCTTGCATTTTTCGGATTAATTTGTTGATTGTAGACTCCGTTTAATATCTCAGTTAATAAATTAGTAAAGAATTTAAAAAATGTCTGACCTATTGTTGGTAAAATATTTAAAAAATTTATTCCTACTTGACCTAAATTTTTCCATAGGTTTCTAATGCTTCCACTTAATTTTCTTTGAATATCATATTTAAAATTTTCAGTTTTTCTTATAAATCTATTTTTTGCTCGAATTTGATTGTTTTTTAATTCTAAAATATTATTTTTAATCCTAGAAATGGGCTTAACAACGTTTTCTTTGAAGAAGCTAATTTTAAAATCTTTAGGTATAATTATTTTGTTTTTTTTTAAAATTAATTCTAGTTGACCGGTAGTTAAATTTTTCCTGTTTTTTACGTATTCCTGAATTTCGTTAACGCTATAGATATAAGCGAGCTCTAATAATTTATCTCTATAACTTAGTTTTTTTTTCATAATTATATGGCCTCAACAGAGTTAACTTCTTTAACATAATGTTTAAGAAGATTTTGTACTCCCTGTTTTAAAGTCATTAACGAACTTGGGCACCCAGAGCAGCTTCCTTGCAATTCAACTTTGACTATTCCATTCTCAAAAGATTTAAATTTAATATCTCCTCCATCTCTTGCCACAGCTGGTCGTATTTTGGTATCTAAAACTTCAATTATTTTATTTACTATTTCACTGTTATTACTGGATTTATTAGGTTGTATTTTATCTTTTTTTAAAATCGGTTCATTATTTTTTTCAAAATAGTCATTTAATAGAGAAATAACCATTGGCTTAAGTTCATTCCAATTTACATCTTTTGTCTTTTTTACTGATAAAAAATTTTTTGAAAGTAAAATAAGTTCAACACCTTTAAATTCTAACAATTCCTTTATAAAGGAATTTGATATTTCATTTATTTTACTTTTTTGAAACTCTTCCGTACCAGTAGCTGAAATAGTTTTTTCAGATATAAATTTTAGAGAGTCTGGATTTGGCGTTAATTCTGTTTGTATCATGCAGTACTTATATTATATCAAACCTACAATATCACGTATATTTTTAAGGTTTTCCTCAGCTATTATGTTAGCTTTTTCACTGCCCTTTTTTAGAACTTTTATTAAAAATGATTTGTCATCAAGCAATTTTTTAATTTCTTTAGCTACTGGTGTTATTTCACTGATTAAAATTTCTGCTAACTTTTTTTTTAAAAAGGAATATTCTCTACCAGCCATATCTTGAAGTGTTTTTTCTAAATTATTTTTAGATAGCTCTGAATAAATAGTAAGTAAATTTAGTGCTTCTGGTTTTTTTTCTAATAATTTTAGACTATCTGGGATTGGTTCCGAGTCAGATTTAGCTTTTTTTATTTTCTTATTTATCTCTTCTGCGCTATCTCTCAAATTAATTCTTGAGTAATCTGACTCTTCTGATTTACTCATTTTTTTGGTTCCATCTCTCAAGCTCATAACTCTTGATATATTTTTAGATATTAGGGGTTCTGGAAGTGGAAAAAAGTTTTCACAATTAAAATCTTTATTAAATTTTTGAGCTATATCCCTAGACAGTTCTAAATGTTGTTTTTGATCAGCTCCAACTGGGACATGTGTTGCTTTATATAAAAGAATGTCAGCTGCCATTAAATTTGGATAAATATATAATCCTACGCTTGCCTTTTCTCTATCTGATCCTGCTTTATCTTTGAATTGTGTCATTCTATTTAGCCAGCCTATTCGTGACACACAGTTTAAAATCCAAGCTAATTCTGAATGGCCTGGAACTGCAGATTGATTAAAAATTATACTTTTATTTGGATCTATACCTGTTGCTAGAAAACTAGCTACTGTTTTAAAAACGTTATCTAACAACTCACTAGGTTTTTGAAAAACAGTAATAGCATGCAAATCAACTACACAATAAATGCAATTTAATTCTTTTTGTAATGAAGTGAAATTTTTAAGTGCTCCTAGGTAATTACCTAAATGCAGATTACCTGTGGGTTGAACACCAGAAAATACTAATTTTTTATTACTCATTTAATTTGTTTTATAATTTTTAAATTTTAATATTCCGAATAAATAACAAGATGTCAAATAAACAATCCCTGTGAAACCTACAATTGATAATAAATAAAATGCTTTAAATTTATACGAGTAAATCAAATAACTCTCGTAATTATTTAATAATAAAATCAAAATAATAGACATTATAATTGTTGATGCTAAAATTTTAGTAAAATTAGGTATTAATTGAATATTTAATAATAAAGATTTTTTTTGATTTAAAAAATATATATAAATTAAAATACCTGCCCATGTAGCTATTGAAGTAGCGATAGGAATAATTATAAAACCAAAATTTGAAAATAAACTCAAACTTATAGAAATATTTATTAAAACAGTTGCTGTTGAAATATAAAAAGGTATTTTTGTGTTATCTCGGGCAAAAAAGAAATTAGATAATATTTTTACTAATGCAAAAGCAGGGACACCATATCCAAAATATTTTAGAGCATTAGATGTTAATCTAACATCATCTTTAGAGAAAGATCCATATCCAAATAAAGCATTAACTATTTCTTCTGAAGCTAAAATTAAGCCAAAGCTTGCTGGCATTGATAATAATAATGCAAGCTCTAAAGATTTGCTTTGAATGTTTGATAATTTTTTTATATTTTTATTTTTAAATGCTTTTGAAAGAGCGGGTAAAGAGACTGTGCCAACTGCTATTCCTGCAATTGCTAGATTTATTTGATAAATTCGATCAGCATAATACAAATACGAAACGGCTCCTGTTTCAAAAGAAGCAATAATTGTTCCAATTAAAATATTAATTTGTGTAATCCCAGATGAAAAAATGCTCGGTAATAACTTTTTAAAAAAGAATTTGACTTTATTGTCTGCCTTTAGTTTAAAGGTTAGCGTTGGTTTATAAAATTTCAAAGTAACAAAAAATAGAAATATAAGTTGTAATATTCCAGCGAAAGTAACACCATAGGATAATTGTTTAGCAAAATTTAAATTTAATTTATATGAAGCAATTAAACTTAAAATTAAAATAATGTTTAGGATAACTGGTGCGGCAGCAGCAGCGGCAAATTTATTATTAGAATTTAAAATACCTGAAAAAAAAGATGAAAGGCTAACAAAAAATAAAAACGGGAATGTAATTCTTGTTAACTCCACCACAAGGTTAAACTTTAATTTATTTTCAACAAATCCTGGTGCAATAATGTAAACTAAATAAGGTGTAAAAATTTCTACAACTGTAACTATTAGTATTAAAATTAATAACAATGAGCCTAAAATATCATCAGCAAACTTTTTACCTTTTTTATTATTTTCTATTTTTGCAGATGTGTAGCTTGGTATAAACGCTGCATTAAAGGTTCCTTCTGCAAATAATCTTCTAAAGGTATTGGGTAGTCTAAAAGCAACAAAAAAGGCATCTGCAAATATTGATGCGCCTAAAAAGAAAGCTATTAAAATATCCCTGAAATAACCTAAAATCCTGCTAATTAAAGTAAAAAAACTAAATATAGAAGTTGAGGAAAGAAGGTTCATGTATAATCTTAATTAAGCCATAAATATTTAGTGAATTATTATTTTTTATATTACATACTCATTTAATAAAATGCCAAAAAAAACAGAAATTGATCATTATACTGATAAAGAAGCTCTAGATTTTCACATAAAGGGGAAAGCAGGCAAAATTGAGATTAATTCTTCAAAACAATTAACTACCAAAAGAGATCTATCTTTGGCTTATTCTCCAGGTGTAGCTGCCCCTGTAAAAGAAATAGCTAAAAATCCTGACCTCGCTTATGATTATACAAGTAAAGGAAATTTAGTTGCAGTTATAAGTAATGGTTCAGCAATTTTAGGCTTAGGTGATTTGGGTTCTCTTGCTTCAAAACCTGTTATGGAGGGAAAATCTGTTTTATTCAAAAGATTTGCAGATATAGATTCTATCGATATTGAAATTGATAATAAAGATTCTAAGTCAATTATAGAAACTATAAAAAATATTAGTGGGACATTTGGAGGAATTAACCTAGAAGACATTGCTGCTCCTGATTGTTTTATTATTGAGCAAAAATTAAAAGAAATTTTAGATATACCTGTTTTTCATGATGATCAACATGGCACAGCTATCATCACAACAGCTGCACTAATTAATGCTTTAGATATTTCAAAAAAAAAAATTTCTGATGTAAAGATTGTTGTCAATGGTGCCGGAGCATCTGCACAAGCGTGTGCAAATCTATTTAAAAGTTCAGGGGTCAAAGATGAAAATATGATTATGTGTGATAGCAAAGGTGTTATTTACAAAGGAAGAGAAAATATTGATCAATTCAAATCTACGCATGCTACTGAAACTAAAATGCGAACATTAAGTGAAGCAATGAAAGGATCTGATGTTTTTTTAGGGTTGTCTGCAAAAGATGTGGTTAGCAAAGAAATGATAAAATCAATGGCTAAAAATCCTATTATATTTGTTTGTGCCAATCCAGATCCAGAAATTAAACCCGAGCTTATTCAGGAGGTCAGAGATGATGCCATTATAGCTACTGGAAGATCTGACTACCCTAATCAAGTAAATAATTTGATAGGATTTCCTTATATTTTTAGAGGCGCACTTGATGTTAGATCAAAATCAATTAATGAAGAGATGAAAGTAGCTGCTGCAAAGTCCATTGCTCTTTTAGCTAGGGAAAATGTGCCTGATGAAGTAGTTGCAGCTTATGGAGGTGATAGACCAAAATACGGAAAGAAATATATAATTCCATCAACATTTGATCCTAGACTAATTAGCGTAATACCGGCTGCAGTAGCAGAGGCGGCAATAAAAAGTGGTGTGGCTCGAAAAAAAATTGAAGATTTTGATTTATATAAGGATCAACTTTTAAATCGACTAGACCCTTCTATGTCATTAATGCAAGGTATAAACGCAAAAATAAAAAAAAATCCAAAAAGAGTTATATTTGCTGAAGGCGAAGATGAAAATATGCTTAAAGCAGCGATAGAGTTTGAAAAGAACAGATTAGGTAAATCAATACTAATTGGTACTGAAAAAAGAATTAAAGAACAATTAAGAAAAATAGGATTAGATGAAAATTATAAAATTGAGATAGTGAATTCTACAGATAAAGAAAAAAGAAAGAAATATGTAAAACATTTGTATAAAAGGTTACAAAGAGAAGGCCAATTAGAAAGAGATGTTGATAGGCTAGTAAGAAATGATCGTATCGCGTGGGGTTCTTCTATGATTGCATGCAAAGATGCTGATGCAATGGTAACAGGAAACATTAGACACTACGCAGCATCAATTGAAAAACTTAAAAAGGTAGTAGAAGCAAGACCAGGTGAAGAAATATTTGGTATGACAATGATTGTCGCAAAAGGAAAAACTATTCTTGTAGCAGACACTAATGTTAAAGATTTTCCGTCGTCTGGAAGGCTGGTTAATGTATCTAAATCTTGCGTGCGTGTAGCACGTTTATTTGGTTTTGATCCTAAAGTTGCCTTCTTATCTCATTCAACTTTTGGAAAGCCTATTTCTAAAAATACAAAACATGTTAGAGACGCAATCGAAATCTTAAAAAAAGAAAAAGTTGATTTTGATTTTGACGGTGAAATGCAGCCAGATGTTGCCTTAAACCCAATTTACCAAGAAATTTATCCATTCTCAAAAATTGTTGGTAATGCAAATATCTTAATAATGCCGGCACTACATAGTGCAGCAATATCTACAAAACTTATGAAAGTTTTTGGAGGAGGCAAGCTAATTGGACCTCTTTTAATTGGATTGGGTCTGCCAATAGAGGTTGCCCCTTTGAGAGCAAGCACTTCTGAAATATTAAATTTAGCATCAATAGCTTCTTACTCTTCAGGTATAATTGATTATTCTAATTAAAGTTTATTTCGACTTAATTCTGTAGCTAAATAAATTGAAGGAAAAATTTCTTCAACATCATAAATTTTATTTGCTTCATTAATTACTTCTTTTTTTTCATCTTCATCCATTGCTATACCAAAAATATAAATTTTTTTATTAATAGTCTCAAGAGTATAATTTCTAGCTTTTGTTTTTTTATTAAAAATTAGAGCTGTTCGTAATTGACTTGTAATTAGAACATCTTTAGCAGTACTTTTAAAATTACTTTGACCTTTAATGGTAATTGCATTTTTTACAGCTCTAACTCCTTTTGTTTCCCAGGCCATTTTGGTTATTTTAATTTTTTCTTCTGCATCATCTACCTTTCCTGAGAGGAATATTCTTCCATCAATTACCTCTGATTGAACAGATAAAAAATATTTTTTATTTGATAATGCAAGTCTTGCAGATAGATTTTTTTGCATTATTGTATCATCAATTTGCATGCCAATTGTCCTTGGATCGAATGTTATATCCACTCCAGCACCAAACTGACCTACAGATGTGCATGAGGTTAATACTAAGATTGTTAAAATATTAATAATTTTTTTCATTTTTTACTTTTAGGCATAATTTATAAATATCTTTTTTATTGCTTTTTTCAGATTCTAAAATTAAATCTACTGTATCCTTAAGAGTATATTTTTTTAAATATTTTTTTGCCTTATTAACAATTTTTTCTTCATCTATCTTTTTTTTTAATTTAATATTTTTTTCTGAAATTATGACTGTAAGTTCACCCTTTAGAGGTTTATTGAATATTTTAAAATCATCAATATAACCTCTAATATAAGTTTCGTGCATCTTTGTTATTTCTTTAGCTATTAATATTTTTCTTCCTGAAAAATATTTTTTAAATTTCATTAAGTAAAAATTAATTTTTAAGGCAGGTACAAAAAAAATTAGTGAAAATGAGTTTTCTGATAAGGGTGATAAAGTTTTTTCAAGTTCATTCTCTGTTTTTGGTAAAAATCCATAAAATAAAAATTGATCCTTAAATCCTGAAATGCTCATTGCTGTGGTAATAGATGATACTCCCGGAATTGGAATTATATTTATTTTTTTGTCTAAACACTCATTTACTAAAAAACGCCCAGGGTCAGATAACAAGGGTGTTCCTGCGTCAGATATTAAAGACAAAATTTTGCCCTGATTTATATATTCAATGATATTTGGGAGAGATTTTTTTTCGTTAAACTTATGATAAGAGATTAATTTTTTTTTTATTTTTAAATGATTTAGTAATTTAAGCGAACGCCTTGTATCCTCACACAAAATAATGTCTGAATTTCTTAATATGTCTATTGCCCTAAAAGTAATATCTTCCAGGTTTCCAATCGGTGTTGAAACAATATATAAACTATTAGAAGATAATTTCATTATATGAAAAAAAAATTTATTTTATCATTAATCTACCTAATATTTTTTTTTAATTCTAATCTTTTAAGTAAAGAAAATAATGAAATTTTGAAAGTTGGTCTTCTTGCTCCATTAAGTGGGGAATATAGTCAACTTGGAAACTCTTTGCTTTATTCTCTACAGCTAGCTCTAGAAGAAATTAATGACAAAAAAGTTTCAATATTTCCAAGAGACTCGGGTTTTAATGATAATGATAAACTTGATATTGCTATCCAAGATATAAGAGCGCAGGGAATTAAGGTTATAATTGGTCCAATTACTAATGCGGAATTTAATAAAGTAAAAAAATATAGTGATTTAATTTTTATTTCACCATCTAATATAAATCCAGAATTTACAAATAATATAATAAGTATCGGTGTTAGTTTAGAGTCACAATTAATTGCATTAACAAAATTTATAAAAAAAGAAAAAAGAAATAAAACAGTAATTATGTTTCCTAAAAATCAATATACAGAATTAATTAAAAATAAAATAAAAGATTTAAACTTAAACAACATAAAAACCTTTAATTACAGCCCAAACCCTGAAATTCTTACTGGTGAAATTGAAATTTTGACTAATTATTCACAAAGGAAAAAAAGTCTAAAATTGAGAAAAAAAATGTTTGAAGACAAAGAAGACGAACAATCTATTAAAGAACTAGAAAAACTTGAACAATTATATACTCTAGGTGATGTTAATTTTGACTCCGTTATAATCATTGACTTTGGAAATAATCTTAAGAGTGTTTTAACTTCATTAGTTTATACAGACGTGAGTCAAGATAAAGTTTTATTTACAACAGTTAATCAGTGGTTTGATGAAAGTATATTTTACGAAAATACAATAAAAAATTTATATTATCCCTCGATAAGTTATAAAGAATTTACAAAATACAACAAAAAATATTTTAAAAAATTTAAAACTTATCCAAATGAAATAACAATTCTGACTTATGATGCTTTAGGATTAATTTATTATGCTTGGAAAAAAAATGGTAAAATAGACTCGATTAATGATTTTTCTTTTAAAAACAAAATAAAAGGAAAAATAGGTACTTTTAGCTTTAATGGTAGAAAAGTTTTTCAAGATTTAGATATCTATAAAACTGAAAAAAATAAATTTATAAAGTTTTAACCTTTTTTTTTAACTTTGAGAATGCTATGAATCTGTGATCCATTTTAACCTTTTTGAATTTACTCATTTGACCAAATGTATACTTTTTATTTTTAGGGATGAATATTGGGTCAAAACCAAAACCTTTTTTTCCTAAAATTTTAGTAGATATTTTCCCATTAATTCTACCCTCAACAGAAACTATCTTATTATTAATACCTTTATAAGACAGGTTACAAATAAAATATGCGTCTCTATTTTTTTTTTTTTCCAATTTTTTTAGAATAAAATCCATAGCTTGAGAAAAACCACCATGCTTTTTGGCCAATCTAGCTGAATGAATTCCAGGTTTATTATTTAAGGCTTTTATACATATTCCTGAATCATCTGATATGACCGGATAATTCACAAATTTTGAAAAAAAATTAACTTTCAGTTTTGAATTTGATATAAATGTTTTCCCTGTTTCTTTTGGGCTTTTAATTTTTAATGTTAATGGAGATATTTTTTTATATTTATTTGAAATTAAATGAGAAATTTCCTTAAATTTTCCCTTATTATGTGTCCCAATTAGAATTTTTTTCATTTCTACCTAGTAATTTTATATTTTCTCACTATATAGCAATTAGATGGACGAAAATAATAAAAAATCGCAAAAAAATATTAAACAAATTAATGACGAAGTAAAGGCTAGTGCTTCCAATGAAAAATTAAAGAAAAAAACTATAGAAGAAAAACTTCAAGAAGCTGAAGAAAAGCAGCTTAGATCACTTGCTGAAATAGAGAACCAAAGAAGAAGGTTTGAAAAAGATATTAAAGATGCTTTTGAGTTCGGGTCTTTTAATTTTGCTAAGGAAAGTTTGGCTATTCTTGACAACCTTCAAAGGGCTAAATTAGCTATTAAAAATGACGATGGTTTTAAAAATAATAAAGATTTAGATAAATTTTTAGACAATCTCACAATTATTGAAAAGG
>Ga0233444_10002237_pt1 | contig 20537 bp, 18 predicted proteins | sample SI_124_October20_6_FD_182792 | JGI IMG/M metagenome (GOLD analysis project Ga0233444, IMG submission 182792) | Seawater microbial communities from Saanich Inlet, British Columbia, Canada - SI_124_October2016_10_MG | ecosystem: Environmental > Aquatic > Marine > Inlet | place: Canada: British... | reverse complement strand
AAGGCATAACTCTAAATCGTACAGCGGAAGGTGTTGCTCGTTCACTTCAGCACCGACCATCAGAGGAGTACACAACGCTCGAAACCATTAGATACTCGACTGGGTGGCCATTTTCTTCACTAGGTAACCTTAAATTTATACAGCCTGAATCGCGAAGTCAAAATGCGTTAACTCTGATTCAAATATTGCCCTCCTAATGCCCTCCACTGCATAATTTCAAAGACCCTGACAATGGTTTATCTACTTCGATGACCAAAAGAATATCTAGCTCGAAAGTACTTCTGATTGATACGAACTACCAATGACTTGAAATCTGACTGATCAGAGTGGTTAAGGGACTCATAACCAAACCAAAAGACACGATTCAAGCTAAATCTCAATAAGAGCTAAAAGAACATTCTTAATAAAGCACCGGACAGTGGTATACACACATTATTATATGGATAATGAAGCTACAATTATATGTCTAGCTTGGTAATGTACAATGTCCAATTCAAAGCTGCAATCTGCACAATTATTCAAGACGGCCCAGCAAAATATTCCTGGTGGCGTTAACTCGCCAGTTAGGGCATTTCAAGGTGTTGGTGGAACGCCACTATTTTTCAAGCAAGGACAGAGAGCCTGGCTGATTGATGAGGACGATAATCGATATATAGACTATGTAGGCTCTTGGGGAGCCATGATATTGGGCCATGCGCACCCAAAAGTACTCGCTGCAATCAATGAAACCATACAAAATGGTCTAAGCTTTGGTGCTCCCAATCGATTGGAAAATATCATGGCCGACAAACTGTGCCAACTGTTGCCACAAATGGACATGGTGCGCATGGTAAATTCAGGTACTGAAGCTACCATGAGTGCGATCCGACTGGCCCGCGGTTATACTGGACGCGATAAAATCATTAAGTTTGAAGGTTGTTATCACGGCCATTGTGATTCTTTACTGATAAAGGCAGGCTCAGGCGCTCTGACTCTAGGTGTACCCAGTTCCCCTGGAGTTCCTGCAACAATAGCTCAGGATACAATTAATCTGACTTATAACGACTTGGCTGGTGTTGAGGAAGCCTTCGCTAGGCTAGGCAATCAGATCGCCTGTATTATAGTTGAACCAGTTGCAGGCAATATGAGCTGTGTGCCACCCAAAGATGGTTTTTTGCAAGGCCTGAGAGATATTTGCAATCAACACAATAGCCTGTTAGTGTTTGATGAAGTGATGACTGGCTTTAGGGTAGCTACTGACTGTGCTCAGGGCCTCTTTAATGTTGCTCCAGATTTAACTACTCTAGGTAAGGTTATTGGTGGCGGGATGCCAGTCGCTGCCTTTGGCGGGAAACATCATATCATGCAACAACTGGCTCCAGTGGGCCCAGTTTACCAGGCTGGTACTTTGTCAGGTAATCCAATAGCCATGGCTGTTGGGCTGGTGATGCTGGAGGAGATCAATCAGCCTGACGTATTTGAGCAGTTAACAGCCACCACCACCACATTACTTAACGGTCTTCAAGCACGAGCCGATGCTGCTGGAATTGCTTTTACAACCAGTCAAGTAGGTGGTATGTTTGGTCTGTTTTTTACTACCCAGCCAATGATATCCTGTTTTGCTGATGTTATGGCGTGTGATCGTAAGCGCTTCAGTCGCTTCTTCCACGCTATGTTAGATGCTGGTGTTTATTTGGCACCATCAGCTTTTGAAGCCGGATTTGTTTCCACAACCCATGGTGAACTAGAAGTGCAGCACACACTCGCAGCCGCAGAGCAAGTCTTTGCCAACATGGCTAGCGGCTAACTGACAAACAAACAAGATCATTGCAACTGATACTGTTGTGCTTGCTGGATGGCCTGATCTTCACCAATCTGGTCACCCTGAAGACGTCTACAAGCAGCAATCAACTTGAAAAAGAAGTACTGGTAATCTGCCTGTCCAGCCACCATGCTCAACCCCTTGCGAGCTACTTGTTCCGCTGATTGTGTCTGCCCTTGATCGAACTGTAATACTGCTAAGCGAGCATAGACCCGAGGATCACGAGGTGCAATTCGCATAGCTCGCTGCACCAGCAGAATTGCTGCTCCAGGCTGGTCCTGCAACAGATCTGCCTGCTGCAATATATGATTCACCACCTGCTGATCGTCAGCTATTGGCTGAGTTCGATTTAGCGGAGTTGCCGGCTGACCTAACTCCTGAAAACTGGCGTCAATGGCTGGTTTAAATGCAGTTGGCGCTTCTGAATCAAATGCCTGGGGATTCATTTTGGTTATCTGCTGGGGCAGCTTTCGGCCAGTGTACATTTCATCAACCGGGACAATAGCTAGAGTGGCGGTACTCAGTTGTTTAACTGGCACGCCTGCTGGACTTGGTAATCGTTGGTCGTACTGCGCTGGAATACTGCGGTCATCAATCTGTGGATAATACCTAGTTTCAGAGCAGGCAGGCAACAACATAAATAAGGCAACAACGATACGGCAATCGCGTGTGTTCACAATACATTTTCTCAGTCTAACGATCCAATTTAATCACAAGTTGTTGCAGATTTCTGTGGGGCAAAACGCTCTACAAAAGGAAGTTTTACCCCTGTGGCACAATCCTGAGCCAAAACTTGCCCTGTGTCTGGGTGGATGTTTAAATACGTAATTCCTGAAGGAATATTGACACCATATTCAGGCAATAACAGACGTGACATCATCTGCCCCCATACCTTAAGTGCACCACTACTGCCAGTCAGCTGGGTGGGAGCAGCATCATCTCGCCCCATCCACACCGTTGCTACATAGTCACCTGTAAAGCCAGCAAACCAACTGTCACGCTGATCGTTAGTAGTACCAGTTTTACCTGCCACAGTCTGCTGTTTAGGAAGATAACGGTAAATATTTTGTGCCGTACCTTCACGTGTAACGCGCTGCAATGCATGCTGCAACAGATAAGTAGCCTGCGATCCCGCTACTTGTTTCACCTTGTAGTGATATTGTTCCAAGAGCTGGCCATCAACACGGGTTATATAACGGATAGGTTGAAGCCTGTTATTAAACCCCTCAGCAGCAATAGTCTGATAGACACGGGTTACATCTAGGGGCGACATGGGAATTGCCCCCAACAATATCGAGGGATAAGGCTGAAGATCAACTGCAACTCCTAGGTTACCCAGGGTATTAAGCACTTGCTGAACACCCACAGCCATACCCAAACGAACATTAGCGATATTATAGGAGTACACTAGGCTTTTATAAAGAGGTATCTGACCATGAGACTTTTGATCATAATTCTCTGGATACCAATCACTATCATTAGCCAGCTTTACTGATAAGGGACTATCATCAACTAAGCTGACCAGATTGTAATTTTGTGGCTGAGACAGCGCAGCCAGATGGATCACTGGTTTAATCAGAGAACCCACATTGCGTCGACTATAGAGAGCCCGATTAAAGCCAGCATAACGACTATTGCGATCACCAACAACAGCCAACAATTCTCCGCTGTCCCGATGGCTAACCACTACAGCGCCTTGCAAGGGCGTCAGATCTGCATAGTCTGCTTCTAACTGTGCAGCAACTTTGGCTAAGCTGGTTTCAGCCTGATGTTGAACCCAAGGATCCAGATTAGTAAAAATCTGGAGCCCCTGGGTGCTTAAATCACGCGACCGATAGTCTCGTTGCAATTGCGCCTTGACCAAATCCATATAGGCTGGATAATGCCCCAGATTCAGGGAGTGCATGGGCACTACCTCCAAAGGATAAGCCTTAGACCGCTCAGATTGTTGAGCAGTAATCACCCCTCTGGAGGCCAGTAAATTCAGTACTAAATCTCTCCGTTGTTTAGCACGTTGCGGATGGTATCGTGGATTGTAATAGGACGGTCCCTTAATCAAACCCACTAACAAGGCAATCTGATGTAACTTTAATTCATGGACTGGTTGATCAAAATAAAACTGACTGCCCAGACCAAATCCATGGATAGCCTGTTGGCCTGACTGTCCTAAAAACACTTCATTAAGATAAACTTCAAGTATTTCATCCTTGTCATAATGAAAGTCCAGCAATAGTGCCATAGGCACTTCTTGTAGTTTGCGCCACCAAGACTGAGTTTGAGTCAAGTAGAAATTTTTAACCAGTTGCTGAGTTAAGGTACTGCCTCCCTGCACTACCTTACCAGCACGGATATTGGCCCACAGAGCACGACCAATGCCAGTCAGGGACAGACCATGGTGGTTAAAATAATTGCGATCTTCAGTTTCCACCAGAGTTTCAATAAAGCCATTGGGCAAATCATGCAGCTGAATCAATTCCCGCTCCTGCTGGTGGGATGGATATATACCACCAATGCGCTTAGGCTCCAAACGCAGCACCGACAAGGGTTGATTCGCTGAGCCCTTTAGCCACAGCAACTTACTAGGGGAAAATTGTAAAGTAATCTTATCTCCCAATTGATTACCATCAGCAAAGCGAAACCCCCGGGTAAAAACTTCAATTTGATGATTACGAACACGCATCTGCCCAGTTCGGTTAACTTGACTGACCCGGCGGTAGCCCAGTTGCTCAAGCTCAAATAGCACCTGTTCTAAGGCGATATGCTGACCAGAGAACAGTTCCAGGGGGCGACTGTAGACCTTAGCAGGCAAGGACCAGCGGTGACCCTCAAAGCGATGTTGAATCCAGGCATCCAAATATATCAATATCATGGCACTAAGCACTAGCATGACAGCAAGTAACCTGAACCATGGCCATCTTCTATGTAGTCGTTTATTGAGTATACTTGCCATAACAATTCCTGCTGTCACCAAATTGAGTTAACGTGGTAGCTAATAATCAACCATAGACATAGTACTGATAATTTGTATGACTACTCATGGCGCAGCTTAAGATAACTTAAAGAATAATTGCTCGAACCATAGATAATAGCATTCTGGGTCAATTATTAATGGCCAGCAATCATTTGGCTAATAGGCAGAGTAAATACTGTTTTCAAGTGAACCATCAAGGCAAACGCCATAATTATCAAAGTCACTGCTCCTATAAAACAGCTACACTAGATTAGACACCACAATAATCGGCCTAAGTATTGATTAGCAAGGCCTCCAGTACATTACTAATGGTGAGTTGTTTAGCAGTATTGTTACAAAATTACCTCAAGTTGCTGTTGCAACCAAATTTTTTGCGGACTGATATTGGCCCTGTAGGCTAATATTTCCACTCCTTGTGCGTGAGCCGACAATAACATCTCGGCATATGCCGGATCAATATCCCAAGCTGGGCTGACCCGCTCAATACCAGTATGCGCAACACAAAAGAACAATATTGCTCGTTGCCCTCCTGCAACAACCTTCACTAACTCACGCAAGTGCTTACGGCCACGTTCTGTTTTTGCATCAGGGAACAATCCCAGTTTATCACGTTCCAGCAGCGTTACATTTTTGACCTCAATATAACAATCGGCATCGGAGCCATGAAGCAGCAAGTCAATGCGGCTCTTTTCAGACCCATAACGTACCTCTGAAACTATGCGGTCATACTTGCGTAGTGATTCAATACAACCATCATTAATAAACTCTGCCACCAGCCCGTTAGCACGCTGAGTATTGATACAGGCCAACCAATCCGGTGATCCTGCCACCAATTCCCAAGTATATGGGTACCGCCGCTTTGGATTATCTGAATGACTAAACCATACCGAACTGCCAGGTTGCGCACAATTTCGCATAGAACCCGTGTTGGGACAATGAATGGTCAGCATGCTGCCGTCTTTTGTCTCTATATCAGCAAGGAAGCGCTTATAACGCCGTATTAATCTACCCTTTTGCAACGCTGGTTCAAACTGCATGTTATTCCCCTGACTGCTCACTCAATTCAATTCAAACCGACTTCATCAATGTATAGATTTTATATCCCAACTAACAACTAAAAGATAACGGAACCATAATAGATAACCAGGCTAAATCAGTAGCACTTGATAGCAGGGCTAGCAAAAAGATGCAAAATTTTAGGTAGACCTAACTCTATGCGAGCAAGTCCATCTTTATATCATGGATTACCTTTTCACCAAAATGATAATAGATCACTAGCATTTACGATCATTTTCTGGTAGTTTTGTCGGCCTTTGTAATTTCAGAGCGTAACATAACAAACTGTAAATACAGATGATGGGGGCAGGATATGAAAAATACCCATGAATCATTACTGAAACACTATACACCATACCAAACTCAGAAAGATGAAGCTTATATGAATTCTGCTCAACAGGAGCACTTCAAGGCAATTTTAGTTGCCTGGAAGAAAGAATTGATGGAAGAAGTTGATCGCACTGTTTACCACTTACAGGAAGACGCAGCAAATTTTGCTGATCCCAGCGACCGTGCCAGCCAAGAAGAAGAGTTCTCACTCGAATTACGAACTCGCGATAGGGAACGCAAACTGACTAACAAGATCAATGAAACCCTAGAGAAAATTGAGTCTCAAGAATATGGATATTGCGAGACATGTGGCATCGAGATAGGTATTCGTAGATTGGAGGCAAGACCAACTGCATCATTATGTATAGATTGTAAAACCCTAGCCGAAATCAAAGAAAAACAGCTCGGGAAGTAAGTCTTGAAAGTGGCCTGATTATGACCTACGTGGGTCGCTTTGCCCCCTCTCCCTCAGGTCATCTTCACTTTGGTTCGCTCGTTGCTGCTGTCGCCAGTTATATTGATGCCAAGGCACACCATGGGCGTTGGTTAGTACGTATAGAGGACTTAGACCCACCACGTGAAATGGCTGGAGCAGCCACGCATATCCTCTCTACCTTAGAGTATTTCAATTTGCATTGGGACGGTGAAGTTATTTACCAAAGCCAGCGTCAAGCAAGCTACCAAGAAGCTTTGCAACGATTAAGGCAGCAGGAATTGATCTTCTACTGCCACTGTTCGAGGCAACAACTGAAGCAGTTTTCCATCTATCCAGGCACATGCCGCAAGCAACAGGCACTAGCTTGCCAGCCTGCGGCTACGCGTGTGCGAGTTAACCATGCAGGTATCGGCTTTAATGATCGGATACTGGGCTGGTTACACCAATGTTTGACCAAAGAAGTGGGCGATTTCGTAGTACGCCGTAGAGATAGATTATTTTCCTATCAGTTAGCGGTAGTGGTAGACGATGCCAGCCAAGACATAACTCATGTGGTGCGTGGCAGCGATCTATTTACATCCACTACCAAACAAATTTACTTGCAGCAATGCCTCGGATTCAGGACTCCAAGATATGCCCATATCCCTCTAATTAGAAATATTAAAGGGCAAAAGCTCAGCAAACAAAATCTAACACGGGGAATCGATAATAACCAAGCTCCAGAGTTAATGACTCTAGCATTACAACGGCTGGGACATTCACCACCTGCCAGACTGTTAGGAGCAGGAACTAGAACTTTGTTAGATTGGGCCATACAAAACTGGGGTATGCAGCATATACCCGCTACCATGAACGATCCTGAGCCCTATGTGGACAAAGATCGTGAAAGCCTAATAACCCATTTCCAAGCACGTAGCGTCAATGATAAAATAAATATCGATTTTTAACGCTGAAGGCTATCATTTTACTTGATCGACTACATGAAACGGCAACACATTGCAATGGCAAGTAACATTACATTTTTGTCTTTAATCATACAAACCTAACCAGTAATTTATTATGGGTTTTTTCCCCCGGCTATTGTATCTTATCAAGAATCATATACTTAGTTTTACACACCATAGTTCACGTATTATTGCTCGTGACCAACATACCATATCACACCGTGACATCAGTAAAAATGCTTTGAAGGTCCTTTCCCACCTTAGAGTTGGTGGGTTTGAAGCTTTTTTGGTTGGCGGTGGAGTCCGAGACATATTGCTTGATAACCAACCCAAAGACTTTGATATTGCCACTAATGCACATCCTGAGCAGGTACATAAACTATTCCGAAATGCCCTACTAATTGGTCGCCGGTTTCGTTTGGTCCATGTGCGATTTGGCCGCGAAGTTATCGAAGTAGCTACATTTCGAGCCAATCACAGTCATCAACACAACCAATCTAATTCGCACCAATCTGAATCAGGTATGTTGCTACGAGACAATGTCTACGGCACTATAGAGGAAGATGCACAACGGCGAGACTTCACCATTAATGCGTTATATTACAATATCAACAATTTTTGTATCTATGACTTTACCAATGGCTTGCAGGATATAGAAAAACGTGTCATTCGTATGATTGGAGATCCAGTTGCCCGTTATCGGGAAGACCCGGTACGAATGTTGCGGGCAATGCGATTTGCGGCTAAACTTAATTTTACTATTGATCAGAATACAGCAGCTCCCATTGAAGAATTGGGCATATTGCTAGCTGACATTCCAACAGCTCGCATGTTTGAGGAAGTAACCAAATTATTATTGACTGGACAAGGAGAGCAGACCTATCGGCTACTGCGTCAGTATGGTCTGTTCCAATACTTATTCCCAGCTACCGACCACAGCATCAAACAGAGCCAATCAACGCATAACCTGACAGAAAATATGGTACTACAGACATTGATCAATGCTGATGAACGTGTCACGCAAGGAAAGCCAGTTACTCCAGCCTTTTTATTTGCTGCTTTACTCTGGTACCCACTACAGGAATGTTTGGCAAAATTTCACAATATGGAACCTGTCCCAGCATTACATCAAGCTGCTCAAGATGTGATTCAAAAACAATTACGGAGCACTTCTATTCCACGGCGTTTCAGCACGCCCATGAAAGAAATCTGGCATCTACAACTGCGGCTTCTACGTAGGAACGGCAATAGAGCCCAACAATTATTAGCACATAAACGCTTCCGTGCAAGTTATGATCTTTTGCTAATAAGACAAGCTAGTGGCGAAGATCTGGGGAGACTGGGAGAATGGTGGACTGAGTTCCAACATTCTGGTGAACAGCGCCAAGAAAAAATGGTAAAAGCGCTGCAAGAAAAGCGTAAACGCAATACCAAAAAAACTGAAACAGTTCGTGGAAAACAATGATTGAATGCTATATTGGCCTGGGTAGCAATCTACAAAATCCAATTCAGCAGGTACAAAGTGCCGTAAACTATCTGTCAAATTGGAAAAATTTGAAGCTAATTAAGGTATCCAGCCTATATCGCGGAGCACCGCTGGGTCCCTCGGATCAGCCCGACTTTATCAACGCAGTAGCCTACATCCGCACGACAATGACTGCAATCCAGTTACTAAATCAGTTACAAACCATCGAACAAATCCATAAACGCGAGCGCATCAAACACTGGGGGCCACGTACACTGGATCTGGATCTATTATTATATGGTAACCAAACTATTTTATCAGCACGTCTACAAGTCCCACACAAGGAAATGAGACAACGTAACTTTGTCCTTTATCCTTTATTTGAAATTGCTCCACAACTGCACTTACCTGATGGCCAACCACTGAAAGATTTACTGCCTGACTGTCCCATGGGAACTTTAGAGCGTCTTATAATATAATACAGCTCGCATAACCTTCTGACATAATCTCTGGAATCGACCTATGTCCAAAACAACACTAAAAACATTGCTCGCTATGAAAAAAAATAGTGAGAAGATCAGCTGTCTGACTTGTTATGATGCCAGTTTTGCTCAACGCCTAAATACTGCCGGCATTGATTTACTATTGGTAGGCGATTCCCTGGGCATGGTTCTACAGGGCCATGAATCCACCCTGCCTGTGATGATGGAGCAGATGGTTTATCACACCGCTTGTGTCAGTGCTGGTAATGACCATGCCATGATTATGGTTGACATGCCCTTTATGAGTTACTGCAGTGCAACCTTAGCCATGAAAAATGCAACTCAGCTTATGCAGGCTGGAGCACATATAGTTAAACTAGAAGGTGGACGTTGGCTAGCACCAACTATCCAGCAACTGACTCAACAGGGTATTCCTGTTTGTGCTCATCTAGGGCTAACCCCTCAATACATCAATACCTTGAGTAAGTATCAATTACAAGGCAAAGAACCAAAGCAAGCTAAACAGATCATTGATGATGCCTGTAATCTTACAATATCTGGTGCCAATATGATTCTACTTGAGTGTGTCCCCCAGTCTGTTGGCAAGGCCGTCAGTAAAGCTGTTGATGTACCCGTAATTGGCATTGGCGCTGGACCAAGTACCGATGCGCAAGTTTTAGTCTTACATGACATGCTTGGTATTACACCCGGTCGTCAAGCCCGCTTTGTCAAAAATTTCCTGGCTGGACAAGATTGTATTGAAAATGCAATAAAAGCCTACGTGCAAGCAGTAAAAAATGGCACTTTCCCAGCCCCAGAACACTGCTTCAACTGAGCTATAGCGTTATGGTGACCTTCGAGAACATTGCCAATCTGCGCAAATATCTGTATCAAGCCCGCATGGAAGGAAAAAGTATCGCATTGGTACCCACCATGGGAAACTTGCACGAAGGGCACTTGCAGCTAGTCGATCAAGCTCAGAAAGCAGCAACACTGGCAGTCGTCAGTATTTTTATTAATCCACTGCAATTTGGGCCTGGCGAGGATTATAAAGGTTATCCACGGAGTTTCTCGCAAGACCAGGAAAAACTACGGAAGCGCGGCTGCCATATTCTATTTAGCCCTCAAATCGAAAACATGTATCCAGAGACACGCATTAGTGCCACAGTGGTCAAAGTGCCCCACCTTAGCCATATTCACTGCGGTGCATCGCGACCAGGCCATTTCACAGGGGTAGCCACAGTGGTTACCAAGCTATTTGGCATCGTACAGCCCGATGCAGCCATTTTTGGCCTTAAGGATTATCAGCAGTTTCTGGTAATCAAACAAGCAACTGATGACTTATGTTTACCAGTCAAGATTATTGGTAGCCCCATTGCTAGAACTGAGAGTGGTTTGGCTATGAGTTCGCGCAATGGTTATCTCAATGCTACCCAGAAAGAAAAAGCCGCTGGCCTATACCGTACCTTAGTGAAGACTCAACTAGCCATAGAAAATGGTAATTGTGATTATGACGCACTATCAGTCAAGGCTAGCCGCCAATTAGAACAGTCTGGTTTCCAGCCTGACTACTTCAGTATTTGCCGGCAGAAGGATCTGCAACCTGCAACGATTAAAGATCGGGATGTGGTAATCCTGGCCGCAGCATATCTCGGCAAAGCTAGACTGATTGACAATGTTCGTTTTACAGTAAATTTGACTTTACCTAAATATAGACATTATGACGTTTGAATATCAATTCATCTGGATGATACGGTGTTGAAACAAGTTTTATGCTGGGGTAATCATGGATAGAACGACATCCAGCATTCGGTTGGCATAACCCCATTCATTGTCATACCAAGCCAGTATCTTGAACAATTCACCTTGCTGTAGCGTCTGGGTCGCGTCAAAAATAGCTGAGGCTGAATGATGATTGAAATCAATAGATACCAGTTGTTCAGCGTTGTAACTCAGCACAGCAGACAAGGATATCGCTGCAGCATGGGCCATGACTTCATTGATTCGCGCTATAGTCGCTGATCGGCTAAGTCTAAGCACCAAGTCTACCACCGATACATTTATAGTAGGGACTCGCATCGCATAGCCAGTGATTTTACCCGCTAGTTCTGGTATTACCCAACCGAGGGTCTGAGTTGCATGAGTAGTGGTGGGAATCATGGACTGGGTAGCTGCCCTGCCACGCCGTAAGTCGTGTTGTTGTAATACTGTATCTGTCAATACTTGACCATTGGTATAAGCATGAATAGTGGTCAGCAACCCATCTTCAATACCAAATTCCTGATGTAGAGGCTGCAGTAATGTAGCCAAGCAATTGGTAGTACAAGAAGCATTCGAGATAATGTGATGAGCTGGTGTAATCGCCTGATGGTTGACACCATACACTACGGTCAAATCGACATCATCACCTGCAGGTGCGCCAATCAAAACCCGGTCAGCACCAGCATCCAAATGGCGCTGACTGCCACAACGACTATTTTGCTTACCAGAGCATTCTAGTACGATATCAATAGCTAATTCTGCCCAAGGCAAACGCCAGGATTTAGGCTGCTGCAGCAATCTGATGACATCAGTACCAACACACATTCCTCCTTCGCAGGCATTAACGGAAACAGGACAGGGCCCATGCACTGAATCACGGTGGGTAGCATAAATAACAGACTCGGGAATACCCAAGTCATTGATGGCCACAATTTGAATCTGATTTTGTAAGTGCCGTTCATAAACAGACCGTAAGACAGCACGACCAATACGGCCATAACCGTTAATAGCAACTCGAACTGGCATTATTTAATTACACTAACTCATTCACAGAATTTACTACTGCTGCTGTAGTAATCCCATACCATGCGTACAGCTGATCTGCTGGCGCTGATGCTCCAAATTCATTGATACCGATAACTTGGCCCTGCAACCCAACATATTTATACCAGTAATCTTTATGGGCCGCCTCCACCGCAACTCGGACTGTAATCGCAGCAGGCAATACCCGTTCACGGTATGCAGCTGATTGACGTTCAAAAACACTTGTGCAAGGCATAGAAACCACTCGCACACGGCGTCCCTGCCGCCCTAGTTCTTCAGCTGCCTGCATTGCTATGGTAACTTCAGAGCCAGTGGCAATAATAATGGCTTCCAACACACCATCACAATCAGCTAATATATAGCCACCTTGTGCGATGGTGGCAACCTGGGTCTGGCTGCGCTGCTGGTGAGATATAGACTGGCGCGATAATATCAGAGCTACTGGCCCTTCGCGACGCTGCAACCCGAATTTCCACGCTACCGCTGACTCCACTGTATCACAGGGTCGCCAAGTATCCAGATTAGGGGTAAGACGCAAATTAGCCAGTTGTTCTACTGGTTGATGGGTAGGCCCATCTTCACCCAATCCAATGGAGTCGTGCGTGTAGATAAATAGGACTCTCTGCTGCATAAGTGCTGCCATACGCACTGCATTGCGAGCATATTCCATAAACACCAAGAAAGTCCCCCCATAGGGTATAAAGCCACCATGCAAGGCTATCCCTGTCATCGTGGCGGACATAGCAAACTCACGCACTCCATAATGGATATAATTACCACTAAAATCCGTCTTTTTTATAGTCTTACATCCCTGCCACAAAGTTAGATTAGAACCTGTCAAGTCAGCCGATCCTCCTAATAACTCAGGCAACATCGGACCAAAGGTATTGAGGGTATGTTGAGACGCTTTGCGAGTAGCAACCTTTATTTTAGCTGATTGCAGTTCAGCAATGTAAGCATCCGCATCAGCATTGAAGCAGACTGGTAAATCACCCCTGATACGACGTAATAATTCATCTGCTAGTTTAGGGTAGACTGCATGATAGGCTTCGAACTTTTGATCCCAATCCTGTTCAGCCTGACCACCAGCGTCTCTAGCATTCCATGCTTTGTAGATATCCGTCGGGATCTCAAAGGCATCGTAAGGCCAATCCAAGGCTTCACGAGTTAGCGTAGTCTCCAGAACTCCCAGCGGAGCTCCATGACAATCTGCTTTACCCTGCTTATTCGGCGAACCAAAGCCAATTACAGTTTTGCAACAAATCAAGGTGGGCTGACTAGTATTACGCTGGGCTTGTTCAATGGCTACACAAATGGCATTGGCATCATGTCCATCAATATTTGAAATCACCTGCCAACCATAAGCTTCAAAACGTTTGGGAATATTTTCATCAAACCAGCCTTCAACCTCACCATCAATGGAAATGCCATTGTCATCGTAGCAGACAATCAGCTTGCCAAGCCCCAAATTTCCCGCTAATGAGCAGGCTTCATGGGAGATACCTTCCATCAAGCAACCATCACCCAGAAATGCATAGGTAAAGTGATTAATCAGTTGATGCTGGGGACGATTAAATTGATGAGCCAGCGTCTTTTCTGCGATTGCCATTCCCACAGCATTAGCAATGCCCTGCCCAAGGGGGCCAGTAGTGGTTTCAACACCGGGAGTATGCCCTAGTTCTGGATGGCCCGGAGTTTTAGCATGTAACTGACGAAACTGTTTCAAATCCTCAATGGATAAATCATAACCACTGAGGTGCAGTAAAGCGTACAGTATCATAGAACCATGGCCATTAGAGAGAACAAAACGATCTCGATTAAACCATTTCGGATTGGCTGGATTATGACGCAAAAAATCATTCCACAAAACTTCAGCAATATCCGCCATACCCATAGGAGCACCTGGATGACCAGAATTGGCCTGCTGAACCGCATCCATACTGAGCGCACGAATGGCATTAGCGAGTTGAAAGCGAGATGACATTTAATGCACTCCTAGAAGCAGTATTTATTGAAACCCCATATACCAAGCACACTGGCGGGATCAAACTGTAGAGTTATAGTTTCAGTCAACTTGTATAAAAAATCTACCAGTTTGCACTGCGACTAAAAACCAGATGCGTATTCTCGCTTAATCAATAACAATGCACAATTCCTCAGGTTTAATTCAGACAAATATTTCTGCAATTCCAACTTATAAGCATTAATTTGGCCACCATTTCACCTATTAGATTACAATACGGCTTTATGGAAAACCTCTGAAGTGTGTTGTATGTATAGGCAGCGGGATAGCGAAGGGGGCAATATCTACAACTACTGGCAATAAAAGTTCAATTACAGCTCATTATTTACAATACACGAAAATTTTGAGTCCATGTTTAATGCTTCATTAACAGAACATAACTATTTTGCAGGAATCTTTCAGCTTAGTAGACACTATCATTATAGTAACCACTGCCTAAACACTCTAAATACCCAATATCTACTCCCAAGCAAGTTTTTCTGTGATGAAGCCAAATGGTCAATTTTTAGCGATTTTAGGGGTAGGTAGTATGAGTGCCTAAATATGGCAGTATTTTGGAGATGATCACTGTACTTGCAATACTAATCAAAGAGGGTTTTTATGTGGTACTGAGAAATATGGTTACCCAGCAGGCATTTTTCTATAGCTTGTACTTTACCAAAATCAAACACAATCTGCCCCGGATGAAATCATATTGACAATCAGGAAACCCTGCGCGTAATTAATTTAATTATTAGTTTTTTTGGCTATTGAAATGCAATGGCTATCTATAATATAGTTTTGTTAAATTAAAAAATAATACGAATTCATCTTTTGAACATAGTATTCTTCATGGGTTAGACTATTTTTATCTTAAGTTTGGCAATTTAAAACAAGCTCAGAGAATTGAATTACAAGGATACTTCTTAATGTAGTTTGGTATTAATATTAGTATAGGATGTATTCATTAATACGTATAGTCGTTCTCTTGCTTCTACTGCCATCCATTCTGATAAGAGGCCTGGTCCAAATTGCCAATCTGATAGCTGTGACGATGCCATGCATTGCCCCCGTATTTTTACCTGCCAACTGCTGATAACTGGCCAAGTTATTGAGCTCGAAGCAGCAGCAAGCCACCATATAGCACGAGTGCTACGAATGATCACAGGACAACAAATAATCCTGTTCAATGGTCACGGAGGTGAAGTTGAAGCTGAAATCATCAGCACGATACCAAGTGGTGTGCGAGTCAATATTGGTGACTGGAAAATCGGCCAGAAAAAAACACCCACCACCATACACTTGGGTCAAGTCATTTCCCGCGGTGAGCGCATGGATTATGTGGTGCAAAAAGCTACTGAACTAGGAGTAGATGCTATCACACCCTTGTTTAGTCAACGCTGTGAAGTACGACTTAACCAGCAACGCCAAAATAAACGTCAGCAACATTGGCAACAGGTCGCCATTAGTGCTTGCGAACAGAGTGGCCGTTGCCAGGTGCCCACTGTTCATCCGCCTATTCACCTAACAGCCTGGCTAAAAAATTGTGTTGCAGAGCTAAAATTAGTGCTAGATCCCCACCAACGCTCGTCCCTAGATACGCAGGTCAAACCAACCCAAATAGCCTTGCTTGTAGGGTCTGAAGGAGGTTTCACAGAGTTAGAAATCGCTCACGCCTTAACAACAGGCTTTCATAGCCTGCGAGTGGGACCACGAATATTGAGAACCGAAACAGCGCCAGTGACAGCTCTGAGTATTCTACAGTATATCTGGGGGGATTTATCTTGAAGTTCTTAGGTAAATTAAAACTAACGTTTGTTGTTTCACATCCACCTAAGCCTTACAAGTAGGATAACTAGAATAGTTGCCTATTATTTAATAATTACATTTATCAATTAGTGTCGCGAATAGTTTAGATAGTGACAATAATATCAAATGTAGTAACTGGGTAAACTTAGGTTTTTTTAAAACTTAAATCAGTTTAAATGTATTATAAATTATAACTTCCTTCAATTGCAGACCTTTGCTGTTATAGATTACTAAAGGGAAATGAATGACAATCAAGCTTGGTATAGTGATGGATCCCATTAGCAACATCAACCCCAAAAAAGACAGTTCTATTGCCATGCTTTGGGCTGCACAAGATTTAGGCTGGCATTTATATTATATGGAAATGCGACATTTGTTTGCTGTACAAGGTGAAGCCAACGGGCTGATGCAACCTTTACTGGTCAAGCGTAACCTGAATGACTATTACCATTTGCAGCCAGCCATTAAACAGCCACTGGCCGTACTTGACGTGATTTTGATGCGAAAAGATCCACCCTTTGACAGCGTGTTCCTATACAGTACCCATTTATTGGATCAAGCAGAAAAAAATGGCACTTTAGTCGTCAATAAGCCCCAGAGCCTGCGTGATTGTAATGAAAAAATCTTTGCCACTTGGTTCCCCCAATGCTGCCCACCAGTATTAGTTGCGCAGGACCTTGGCTTGCTGAAAGAATTTTTCCACCAGCAAGGCGATGTGATTTTTAAGCCTCTGGATGGTATGGGTGGCACCTCTATTTTTCGAGTTAAGCGCGGCGACTCCAATCTCAATGTCATTTTAGAAACACTGACTCACGATGGGCAGCAGCCCATTATGGCTCAACGTTATGTGCCAGAAATTAGCCAAGGCGATAAACGCATACTATTGATTGGAGGTAAACCGATTGATTATGCTCTAGCACGTATTCCCAGCAAGGGTGAAGGTCGAGCTAATCTGGCAGCTGGCGGACAAGGCGTAGCACAACCTTTAAGCGAACGGGATCGCTGGATTTGTGCTCAAGTCGGGCCGACTCTAAAAGCCAAAGGATTACATTTTGTGGGTTTAGATGTGATCGGCGACTATTTAACTGAAATTAATGTAACCAGCCCTACCTGTATCCGGGAACTTGATAGCCAGATGGATACAGATATCAGTTCGCAACTAATGGAATATATCGCCAGCCAGTTATAAAAAAAATGACCGATATCCCTGTCGGTGGTCATTGGCTGTCCTGAATGGCATGGCTGCTTAAAGCTTGTTATACAATTACAAATAGATAAACGCCTTTGCCCATTGGGCGTTTAATGGATTATAATGGATTAAAGATGATTGGAATTGGAAGCCGATCTGCTTCGAGGGGGCATAAACATGGGCGAAACTAAAGCCAGTCTCAGTCACTATATGCTGCTGTCCATGCCACAGCTTCAGGATGAAGACTTCGCCAACAGTTTAATCTACATTTGCGAACATACTGAACAAGGCACTATGGGTTTGATTGTCAATCAAACCCATAGTGCCCGGTTCGATCAAATCTTACCACAACTGGATATTTCACCCCAACATGCAACTAACCTAGCCCAGACAATCTACACCGGTGGGCCCGTAAAGCCAGAACATGGTTTTGTACTTCATACATCTGTGGCGAACAAAAAATGGCAATCCAGTATTCAGTTAGAAGAGAACCTCTACCTGACAACATCCATTGATGTCATTGAAGATATTGCCCATTCTGTAGGTCCAGATCAAAGCCTTATTGCGCTTGGTTACTCTGGATGGGGCCCAGGTCAGCTGGAAACAGAACTTGCTAACAACAACTGGCTATGCTGTCCGTTTGATCCAGCTATTATATTCCATATTCCAGCGGAAAAGAGACTTGCAGCCGCTGCTACCAAGCTGGGGTTTGATATCAACCTGATATCAAACCAAGTAGGTCATGCTTAAGTCAATGAAGAACTTGAATCTATTGTGTTTTGATTTTGGTAACCAGCGGATTGGCGTTGCTTTCGGCAGTCAGAGTCATGTTCAGCCAACTGAACTCCCCCCTATACCTGCCCGTGATGGTATTCCACGTTGGGTAGAGCTGGATCAACTCGTTGATCATTGGCAAGCTCAAGCATTTGTAGTTGGAATTCCCTATAATATGGATGGCTCCATTAGCTTAATGGCATACCGGGCACGTAAATTTGCAAATCGGCTGGGAGTCCGTTACCAACGCCCCTGCTATGTAATTGACGAGCGTTTGAGCAGCTATGAAGCTAAACAAGAACAATTACAAACCCAAGGCAAGTGGCAACATCGTAGAATCGATGGAGTTGCCGCCCGCTTGATTCTACAAAGCTGGTATCAACAAAATGACCACAAGCTAGCTCAACAACCCTTGTAGCAAGTCTGATGCTCTAATGCCTAATATCTACCAACTTTTAAGCCAGTTTTTCACTCAAGTTGATGCCTTGTTAAAAGAAAAAGCCATCAAACAACCTTTAATTACAGGTATCCGTACTGGCGGAGTTTGGATTGCTGAAGCTCTGCATCAGCACCTAGATAGTGCGCACGCTCCGGGCAGTCTGGATATTTCTTTTTATCGAGATGATTTCTCTCGCCAAGGCCTTAATACAACTGTCTTGCCATCCACATTGCCTTTTCAGGTCGATGGTCGTCACCTGTTACTCATAGACGATGTGCTCATGACTGGCCGCACTATTCGTGCCGTACTTAATGAAATTTTTGATTATGGTCGACCAGCCAGCGTCAACCTGATTGCCCTATGCAGTATCAATAGTCGTGAACTGCCCTTCCAGCCTGATGTATGCACTCTGTTCATCAACCTGAAACAAGGCCAGTATATACAACTGAGTGGCCCTCAGCCGCTGTCATTACAGGTTATCAATAAAGTCTTCTCATGACTCGAGTAAAACAACTTACAGGACCATTACAGCTGACAAATGATGGCCAATTGCGCCATTTTTTGACCATTGAAGGACTTAGCAAGACTCTGCTTAACAACATACTAAATACCGCTGAATCCTTTATCATTGTCGGTAGTAAGGCGGTAAAAAATGTTCCACTTTTACGTGGCAAAACTGTAGTTAACCTATTTTTTGAAAATTCAACTCGTACCCGCAGTACCTTTGAATTGGCTGCCAAACGCCTGTCAGCAGATGTGCTTAACATCGATATTCTTACTTCCTCAGCCAGCAAAGGGGAAAGTCTGCTAGATACCCTGCGTAACCTGAGGGCAATGCAAAGCGACATGTTTGTGATCCGTCATGCTGATTCTGGTGCCGCTCACTTTATAGCTGCCGAAGTTACACCTGATGTAGCCATAATCAATGCTGGGGATGGTCACCACAGCCATCCTACTCAAGCCATGCTGGACATGCTAACCATTCGACGTCACAAGAGTAATTTTGATCAACTATCAGTAGCAATTGTTGGTGATATAAGGCACTCTAGGGTTGCTCGTTCACAAGTACAAGCTCTGAAAACGCTGGGATGTTCGGATGTTCGTCTAATTGCCCCCGATACCTTAATGCCTCCTCATGCCAGTACTCTGGGTGTCACCACATATCGAGATCTAGACCAAGGACTAGAAGGAGTTGATGTAGTGATGGTGCTGCGTCTGCAGACCGAACGTATGGCATCAGCTTTTTTACCATCAGCTAATGAATACTACAACTTCTATGGACTAACTCGAAAACGGCTGCAGCGAGCTAAAGCAGATGTGATCATTATGCATCCTGGACCCATTAATCGAGGCGTGGAAATTGAGTCGGAGGTAGCCGATGGCAAGCATTCAATGATTCTAAATCAAGTAGGATATGGCATTGCTATCCGTATGGCAGTTATGTCCATGGTCATAAGTGGCCAAGCCTGCCAATCGCGTGAGACTAACTATGGATGTGTTGATTAAGAAAGCTAGAGTAATTGACCCAACCCAACATCTGGATAGCCAACTGGATCTATACATTAATTCTGGCATACTGGTAGCTATGGCCTCAAACCTAGAGGTCGATCATGTCAGACAAGTTGACGGTAGTGGCTGTATTATTTGCCCTGGACTGGTTGACTTGAGTTGTAACTTACGGGAACCAGGTTATAGCCAGAAAGGCACAATTGACAGCGAAACTGCGGCAGCAGCACAATCAGGCTACACTCATATATGTGCCAGCCCCAGTACCTCACCTTGTACTGATACCCCAGCTATAGTGCAACTGATTCTAGATCGGGCACATCAGGCTCGCCACTGCAGAGTCTACCCTGTTGGAGCGCTAACTCGCAATCTAGAGGGACAACAGCTTAGCAATATGGCTGCATTACGTGATGCAGGTTGCATTGCTGTCAGTAATGGTTCAGGCGACTGTGACGAAAATATGACTTTACTACGCTGCTATGAATACGCTGCCAGCCAGGGCATACCGGTTTTTATTCAAGCTCAGGA
>Ga0233444_10002234_pt1 | contig 20543 bp, 19 predicted proteins | sample SI_124_October20_6_FD_182792 | JGI IMG/M metagenome (GOLD analysis project Ga0233444, IMG submission 182792) | Seawater microbial communities from Saanich Inlet, British Columbia, Canada - SI_124_October2016_10_MG | ecosystem: Environmental > Aquatic > Marine > Inlet | place: Canada: British... | reverse complement strand
CTTTAATTTTATCATCATCGATAAAGGCAACTACATTTACTGAGTTGCTGTCGTCAAGGGCTCGCTTAGCCTTCAGACCGTTGGTGCCTGCTCCAAATAAAATTGTTGTTGTCAGCTTTTGTTCTTTAGAAACTTTTGCATAAAGAAGCTTTACAATAAGTCTGTAAAGAGATAACAGAGATAAACTAAAATAAAATAGAAGTAATAAGTAGTTGTAATGAGTTCTGGTGTCTGCTTTGACATAGAATGCATAAAGAACCATCGTCAGAGCCAAGCCCATTGTAATTTTCCCTATGTCAATAAAGGTTGTAAATCTTAGCATCATTCGATATCCTCTGGCTAGAGTTAAACAAACTAGAGCCAAAACAATAAAAATGATTTTATCGGATAGCGAACGGATAACAATATTAGACCCGTTGAGGAACATTAAAATTTCTACAGCTAGCAACAGACAAATCCCATCCAATACATAAGAATATTTTTTTGAATAATGGTATTTGAATATTTTTTCAAACATAAACTTTGAATTTACTGATTCAAAAAAGAATGAATGGATTTTTTAATTCGCTCTTTTTGGTCTGATGTTAAATTACTGCCCGAAGGTAAGCATAATCCTTTTTGAAATAGATGTTCTGAGACTTTACCTCCAAAATATTGGGCATCTTTGTAAAGCGGTTGCATGTGCATGGGCTTCCATAATGGTCGGCTTTCTATATTATCTTCACCTAAATGTTTAATAAAAAGTTCTGAAGATAAAAGAGCGTTTTTAGATTGATTAAATAAAACACAGCTTAACCAACGGTTTGAATAAAAACCTTGAGGTTCTTCTAAAAATTCAACACCCTCTATATCATTAAAAAGATCTTTGTAAAAGTTGTAGTTTGCTCTTCTAGCCTTGATGCGTTCTTCCAAAACTTGAAGTTGTCCTACTCCAATAGCTGCTGAAATGTTGGACATTCGATAGTTGTATCCTAAGGTTGAATGCTCGTAATGAAGCGCTATATCTTTGGCTTGTGTGGCAAGAAATCTAGCTTGTGTAATCGCATTTTCATCATTCGATAAAAGTGCTCCCCCTCCAGATGTTGTTATGATCTTGTTTCCATTGAAACTCAAAATTCCAAATTTTCCGATAGAACCACAAGCTTTGCCATCAATGGTTGAACCCAGAGCTTCGGCCGCATCCTCTATAATTGGAATTTCATAACGCTTAGCTATGACTTCGATTTCTTTCATTTTAGCAGGCATCCCATAAAGATGAACTACAATTATGGCCTTTGGCTTTATGCCTTTATTTAAGTGGTACTTAATTGCTGTCTCCAATGCCTCAGGACACATGTTCCAGGTTTCTTTTTCAGAGTCTATAAAAACTGGAACGGCATTTTGATAGGTAATGGGGCTAGAAGATCCGATGAAGGTAAAAGATTGACAGAGTACAACATCATCTGTTTTTACCGCTAAGAGTCTTAGTGCTATATGAATTGCAGCAGTTCCAGATTGAACCACTGCTGAAAATTTTACTTGAGTGTATTGGGATAGATTTTTTTCGAATTGGTTAATAAAAGGTCCAACTGGTGCAACCCAATTAGTTGCAAAGGCTTCTTGAATATTTTTTAGTTCCTCTGTTCCCATATGGGGAGAGGATAGCCATATTTTTTCTTTCTGCATTACTTTACGATTATTTTTCCAGGATTCCCTACAACTGTTGCACCGTCTGGAATATCTTGATTAATTACCGCTCCAGCCCCAATAACAACATTGGACCCTATTGTAATTTGAGGAATAATTACTGCGCCTGCTCCAACTAAAGTACCAGACCCTATTAAAACTCCACCGCAAACTGTAGTATTTGGTGCTAAATGAACGAAGTCACTTATTACACAATCATGATCAATATTACTGGAGGTATTTACAATACAATGTTTACCTATATGACAATTTCTTTGAATTACGGTATTTTGCATTACTACCGAACCAACATCAATTGAACTCAATCGATCTATGATTGAGCTAGAATGAATGAGCTTCCCGAAGCTATGATGTATTGTTTTAGCTATTGCTCTTCTTATGTGATTATCGCCAATTGCTATAATTGCTGATGCATCTCTGAATAAATCGGAGGAGTAACTTCCAAAATTTTTTATTCCATACAACGATTTTATTGTTTCATTATGATCAAAAACACCTTCAACTTTTTTAGCATCATTACTTTCAGCAATGCTTAGTAACACTCGAGCATGACCTCCGCTGCCAATAAATATAAGTTTAGTTATTTCCATTAAAGCGATCCATTGTTATTTGACTAGAAGCATTTACTTCTTGAGTATGAAAAATTTTGTTTATCGTCATAAAAAGTATTTTAATATCCAATTTAAAGCTCTGATGCTCTACATACCATTTGTCGTATTCAAATTTTTGTTGCCAACTAATCGCATTTCTTCCATTTACTTGGGCCCAACCCGTAATTCCGGGTTTAACCCAATGACGTTTTTTTTGTTCATCGTTGTATAAAGGTAGGTATTCTGGTAATAATGGACGTGGTCCTACAAAACTCATTTCACCCTTAAGAATATTCCAAAGCTGAGGTAATTCATCTAAAGAAAGTTTTCTGATAATTTTACCCAAAGGAGTAATTCGTTGATTGTCAGGTAATAAAATCCTAAGTTTGTCTCGGGTGTCTTGCATGGTTTTAAATTTATAAATAATAAATATTTTTTCATTCAATCCCGGTCGGAATTGACTAAAAAATGGAGTCTCTCCGTTTTGAAGAAATAAAAGGAAAGCCAAAATAATCAGTAGAGGCAATGTAATGCACATAATTAAAAATGCAAAACAAAAATCTAGACAAGGCTTGACTATATTTTTATAAATCATCTTCTAATTCTTTATATTCATTTAACAATGATTCATAAATTATTTCTTTCCCGAATTTTTTTGCTATGCCTTTTCGACTATTTTTAATTAACAACTTTCTTAAGTTAATATCATTTTTAACATCAAACATGGCCTTTTTTAATGACTCCGTATTCTTTTTAGGAATAATAATTCCATTGACTTGATCTGTAATTATTTCATTGGAACCATTAATATCTGACACTATACACGGAAGTTCCATAGATGTAGCCTCTAAAACTACATTAGGAAAGCCTTCCCTGTAACTTGGGAAAACAAAACATGATGCAATAGCTAAATAAGGCCTTACTTCTTCTTGATAACCAACAGAAATAATATTAAGGTTCTTCTTTATTATTTGAATGGTTTCTTTTTGTAGAGGATCTAGATCTTCTTCATAGTTTCCAACGAGTAATAATTTGATTTTATCTTCCTTTTCACCAAGTAAAGTGAAAGCCGTAATCAGTTCGTTAATCCCTTTATCTCCTACTAATCTCCCTATAAATAAATAAACAAAATCAGTTGAGTTAATGTTTAGTTGACCCTTTAACTCAATATTTGTTTCTACCGAAAAATGCTTTTTTGAAAAATGAGAAACATCTACTCCATTGGAAGAACCATTTGCAAGGACTTTCATCTTTTTACCAGAAGATATCTTTGTCTCTATTATATATTTTTTTAAACCAAATGAGTTTGGATAAATCCTATGAGCACAAGCATAAACAATTTTTTCAACACAAAATAAAAGATAATATTTGAATCCAGTTTTTCCCATCAATGGCAGACCAACAACGTCGTGCAACCGAATTGGAACTCCTGCAAAGAAAGCTGCTAACATACCTATCAATCCTGCTTTTGGAGTCTGCGTATGCACGATTAATGGTTTCTCTTTCCTAAAAAAAAAATAAAGTTTCCACAACGCTTTTAAATCTGAAAAAAATGTAATTTTTCGAGTTAAAGGAACACCAAATGTCGTTATTCCGGAAAATTCACTAAACTTTTTGAGTTCTTGAACATCTGCAGAAACTGCAGTTATATTGTAATGTTTTTTGAAAAATTCCCATTGTCCATTTAGTAGTTTTTCTAAAGAAACTGGAACGGTAGTGATTCGTATTAGCTTTTTCACTAAGTAAAGATAGTAAATCTTAGAGTGTTAAAAATTTTTTATATTCACTTACAGTAATTGAAAAGTCTAACTGCTTAATCTGTCTCTGAGCAGCTTTTAATTTTTGGTTTTGTGAAGGTAACTCTTTAGTTAATAGATTTAACCGGTCAATAAATTGCTTTTGGTTGCTTACACTATACCCCAAATCATAAGAGTCTAAAATTAATCTGGAATCTCCAGCTTCATAGCCAATTATAGGAGTTCCGGAAGCTAAAGCTTCAACCAAAACATTGGGGTAACCTTCTGTATAGGAAGTAAAGAGTAAAACAACGGCCTCCTGGTAGAGCTCACTTATATTACTCACGTTTCCAGCCAATAAAACTTTGCTCTTTAGGTCTTGAGGGATCATCGCATCTTTCCATCCACTTCCTGCGATTGTCAAGCTATAGCTTTCCTTATTTTTAAGAAATTCTTGGGCTATTTTAATTAATCTATCAGGTCCTTTTACAGGATCATATCTACCAACATAAAGTAAAAAAGGTTGTTTGGAATCTTTTAGATTTTTTTTAAAAGGCATCATTTTTTTTGCTAGCCTGTTTTGAATAACTATGCTGTTTTTCTTTGAAAAAAAATATTTTTCATGAACTAATTTAGAACTATGTGCACAATAAATTATTTTAGGATTTATCAAACGAGAATAAAAACCAAATCCAAATAGGGCTAATTTTTGATATATCTGATACCATCTAAAATTAGAGTGTCTAATGTTCCAAACAATGGGATTCTTCGTTTTTAATCGATACTTTAACCTATGTGAAAAAAGTATACCAGGATACATCCAGGATAGAATTGGTGCTTCAGGATTTTCAAGAATAATTTCATTAATTAATTTAAAATCTTTCTTGTGATTTATAACCTTGGCATATTTACTTACTTTGGGGTAATGCATATCATTAATTGAACCTTTAAGAGTAAATACACATTGAACTATACCACTTTTAGATAATTCTTCTACAATACGCGAAAGAACTGTTTCTGCACCTCCACCTCTAAGTGTTGGTATTATATGAAATAAAAGTTTCAATTTAACTGAATAGATTGTTTTTAAATAAAAAAATATACCCAAATTTAATCTTTCTGAAAACAAAAACCTATGAATAAAAAATGTTTCATTTAATATGATAAAAATCATACCTAATTATGGAGAATCATTTTAAAATGTTTGAGAAGTCCTCCCGAAATTAATTTTAAAAGATTGTAAAGATTTTGTTTCTAATAATTTAAAAACAAAAGAAAATGAATTTTAGAGTGTAATTTATGGTACTACCGAACTCTTTGAAACTATTTATATTTTGGAATATCAAAAAAAGTAAATAACTATAAGTATAAAAAATCAGGATCGTTATAAAAGCCTTTTACGTCAAATACAATCCCTTCTTTAACGATTAAATCTTTTGGATTAATTGCTTTAAAACTATCATGCGAAACTGCCAGTATAACGACATCGTACTTTTTATCCAAAAGTGTTTTTAGTTTTTTAAAACCGTATTCTTTTACAAAAACCTCAGCGTTGGCCTTTGGATCGAAAACATCAACTTGAAAACCAAATTCCTCAAGCTCTTGACATAAATCAACAACTTTGGAGTTTCTGAGATCGGGGCAGTTTTCTTTGAATGTAGCCCCCAAAATTAGGGATTTAGCATTCTGACAGCTCTTGTTTTGCTTTAACAACTGCTTTACAATTTGACTAACAATAAAGGTGGGCATAGAATCATTTATTCTTCGACCTGCTAAAATCATTTCAGGAGTATATCCTAGTTGTTTGGATTTATACGATAAATAATAAGGATCTACACCTATACAATGGCCGCCTACCAGTCCTGGAAAAAAGTTTAAAAAATTCCATTTTGTACCTGCTGCTTTTAAAACTTCATTTGTGTCTATTCCCATTTTATTAAAAATAACCGAAAGCTCATTCACAAAAGCAATATTGATATCGCGCTGAGTGTTTTCAATTACTTTTGCTGCTTCGGCAACTTTAATCGTGGGGGCTTGATAAATTCCTGCCTCGATAATAGACCCGTATAAGCTGGAAAGAGTTTCTAAAGTTGCTGGAGTAGAGCCAGAAACTACCTTAGTTATTTTAGTAATGGTGTGTTTTTTATCGCCTGGATTAATTCGTTCTGGACTGTATCCGACAAAAAAAGATTTATTAAAAATTAAACCAGCAATTTTTTCTAACAATGGCACGCATACTTCTTCGGTCACCCCAGGATAAACCGTAGATTCATAAACGACCGTATCTCCTTTTTTCAATATATTTGCTACTGCCTTTGTCGCACTAATTATGGGGTTTAAGTCTGGGGTTTTGCTCTGGGTTATTGGGGTCGGGACGGTTATGATATAAACAGTACAATCTTTCGCTTGATTGATGTCTTTTGTGATCGTCAATGTTTTACCCACCACTTCCTCTATCTGTTTAGATGTTAATTCATGCGTGCTATCCTGAAAATTTGTGAGTTCTGTTATCCGTTGTTGATTAATATCAACACCAACCACAGTATGTTTTTTTGCAAATGCAGCAGCTAAAGGTAAACCTACATATCCAAGTCCAATAATAGCAATTGTTTGATTATTCATGTACTTTATGATTTTTATAATACCAAGCAATTGAAGCTTCTAAACCTTGTTGAAAGTTATGAGTGGGTTGATATCCTAGTAATTTTTTGGCTTTATCTATACTGGCTTGTGAATGAGGAATATCTCCCTCTCGAAAAGGACCAAAGATAAATTCAATATCCGCAATGGAGGGGTCGTAGTGTGCTAAACTTTTTTTTATTTGGTTTGTCATGTCTAATAATGTAACACGGTCTCCAACCGCGGTATTATAAACTTGATTGATGGCTTCAACTTTAGTTGTTGTCAGGGCCAAATAGTTCATTTGTAATACATTGTCTACATAAGTAAAATCTCTGGAAAAACTTCCATCTCCATTAACAGTAGGTGCTTCACCTTTTAAAAACTGATCAATAAATTTAGGAATGACTGCCGCATAGGCTCCGTTGGGATCTTGTCTTCTACCAAACACATTGAAATAACGTAGTCCGACAGTTTCTAGTCCATAGGTATTGCTATAAATTTCTGCATATAATTCGTTTACATACTTGGTAATGGCATAGGGAGATAGCGGTTTACCGATATTTTCTTCTACTTTAGGAAGTTGTTTTGAATCACCATAAGTAGAAGAAGAAGCAGCATAGACAAAACGTTTTACTCCATTTTGCTTACTCGATTCCAACATATTCAAAAAACCATTAACATTTACTTCGTTTGAAGTGACAGGATCTATTAAGGATCTTGGAACAGAACCTAGAGCGGCTTGATGCAGAACATAATCTACTCCTTCGGTAGACTTAATACAAATAGATTTATCTCGTATGTCACCCTCTATAAACTGAAAATTGCTATGACTCTTGAAAGAAGCTAAATTATTAAAATATCCAGTACTAAAATCATCTAACCCCAAAACCTCGTGTCCTTTGGCAAGCATGAACTCACAAAGATTTGAACCTATAAAACCAGCAGCGCCTGTGATTAAGATTTTCATTGATTAGACTTTTTAAGATGAATCCAATTAGAAATTACGTATTCAGGCCAAATATACATCGAATAGTCAATATTTTTGTTAAGTATAAATAAATTTCTGTTTCTTTTTTTTCCAGGTTTAAGTTGGGGGTTTGAGTTAATTTCCCTAAGTCAGATAATATGTCTTTCCCTCTTCTTTTAAAAAACATTCATTCTACTAAAAGAATGACAAAACCCTTTTTGGGTTAATCGAAAATCTTTTCGTGAAAAAAATATATCAAAATATAGAGAAGCACTCTTTTCTCTTTAAAATAGTCATTTTATTTTTTGTTGTCTGAAAATTATTATCCATGTAGACTTTCATTAAAAATTTTATTTGCATAAAAAATTGTAAAGATGTTAAAGTCTTTTTAAGAGGGGGGTTTATGAAAAATGATACAAATGATAAATTAATCGGATACATTTAATATTTTTTTAAAAGTCTTTTAAATTTTTCATACTGTTCTTGACGAGAAAATTTTCTGCATTCCAATGCATTAATAAATCTCTCTTCGTTAAGAAATTGTCCGAATTCAGTTTGAGATGAAACGATAGATCCTGTATTAGTTGCCTTCAATACATACCCAATATTTGATTTAGGATTACAAGATGCTAAAATCGGTTTTTCTAACTGAATATATTCATAGATTTTTCCAGTTAAATTTTCATTCCCTTTGGGGGTCAAATCTTCTAAAAGCAAAAAAACATCATTTTTTTGAATTTCATCATTAAGGTCTTTCTGATTTAAATAACCCAACCAATTAACAAAAATATTATTATTATTTGCGCTAAGTAAGGCAAATGGATTATCCTGACTAGCAAAGTTTACTTTTATTACAATCTCTGGATTAAGCTGGATGTATTCGTCTAGTATCCCAAGAATTTTTGAAGGATTTCTATTGATTCCTAAAGTTCCCATGTAAATTATATTAATCTCCTTTTTACGTAGCGTCAAATTTGTTTTGTTGAACACACTTTTATTGGGAAAACCATTAAAAATCAACGCTACTTTTTTTTTATAAAAATCCTCTGCTTTTTGTTTACAAAGAGGAGATACTGTTAAAAATTCATCTACGTGTTGAGTCAAATATCTGTCGATTTGTTTATCTAGGAAATGTAATACGGGTAGCTTTAACTTTTGGCCTTGAATGGAAATTAAATCTCTTAAGTCTAAAATTAAAGGAACTTTATGTTTTTTCTTTGCATAGTTTCCGATTATGAGACTAGCCATAGGTCCAAAAGAAGATATAATAAGATTATAATTACCCTCATTATTATCAATCCAATTTTTACAATCCTTAATCCAAGGTGAAAAAAAAGAAATATCTATGGAACGAACAAATAATGAAGGGTGTTTAAGTTGACTAATAAAAGTGCTTTGTTGAAACGACTTAGGGGGATTGAATTTCAATGGGCGCCCTAAATATGTTACTTTTTCATCATCAATTTTTTCTCCTTCCCAATTTGCAGTTAGTATATGCAGGTCCATTTCTTCATCCTTCTTAAAAAGATTATAAAAATGATGCCATCTTTTTGAGGAAATAGCTTTCGAGGGAGGAAAATTATATGTGATTAATAGAATTTTCAAGTATAATTATCCTTTAATTCTTTGATTATTTTTTCAGAAACATTATTATCACCATATAATTCAATTGAAAAATCGGAATTAAATAAATGTTTATTAAAAGCTCTTTTAATTTTTTCTGGATTAGCTCCAACCAAGATATTGAAATTATTAACTACTAACTCTTTCCACTCCGTTTCTTCTCTCAATGTAATGCAATGTTTTGACAGAAAATAAGCTTCTTTTTGCAACCCTCCACTATCAGTAATTACAGTATCAGCGTTTGAGATTAGCCAAATCATTTCCCTATAACCGACTGGTGGAATTATTTCTATTTTTTTAAGTTTAATATTATTTTCTTCCAATCGTTTTTTTGTCCTTGGATGAATAGGCAAAATAATTCGGTTTTTTTCAGCTATTTCCTCTAACGCTTCAAAAATTGATTTAAGTTTGACTGGATTGTCAGTATTTTCAGCTCTATGAAGGGTCATCAAATGAAAAGAGCTTGAAGGGGTTTTAAAATTAACTGGGGAAATAGATTTCGTGGCATAATAGGAGATACCTTCCTTCATAATATCGCCTACACAGACTAACTTACAATTATAATTTTTAAAACCTTCCTTATGAAGGTTGTTAATCGATTCCATTGAAGGACAAAATAATATTGTACTCAACCGATCAGTAACTATCCTATTAATTTCTTCTGGCATTTCATTGTTGTAGCTTCTAAGTCCAGCTTCAATATGTGCAATTTTTATATTTAATTTTGATGATGCTAATGCACCTGCTAAAGTAGAATTAGTGTCTCCGTAAACAATCACCCAATCTGGTTGTTCATCTATCAGAATTTTTTCTAATTCAATTAAAATTTTGCCTGTCATTTGAGCATGAGAACCCCCACCTTCATCTAATCTATATTTTGGCAATGGAATGTTCATTTCTTTAAAAAAAACATCACTCATGTTATGATCATAATGTTGACCTGTGTGCACAATAATTTCTTTAATATCGGGGTGATTAGACAAAGATCTGCTTAATGTTCCTGCTTTAATAAACTGAGGTCTGGCTCCTAAAATAGTCAATACCTTCATCTGATTATTTTTTGATTTATCTTTAACTTTCGGGCTAAAGCTTAATTGTTTTTATATCTTAAATCTGTGTTAACGGACCAATAAATTTCACTATTTTATCTTCTAAATATACTTCTCTTTCTTCTGTCTTTTCTGTAATTAATAACTTGTTGAAAAGGCATGATTCGAGTTGATCAGGTAATTCTTCTTCTAAAATTAAAAAAACTTCACCATCAGTGAGGGTTTCTTTATTAATATGATAACAATTTACAAGATGTATTTGATTGTATCCAGCAAAATTCCATGAATTTCCATATGGTTCAATTTGCAGAATGGATGAATACCCCGGAATATTAGGGTATGCAAAAATTCTGTCATTATCGAATTTAAAATCCATTTGATTTAAGATAGATTTTGCTTCAGACCCTCTTTTTGATATTTTCTTATCAACAATCAAAAATGACAAAGGGGGTTTGTCCCATTTATGTTTTTTACTGAAATCAACATCGCTCATGTAAGGGTTTAAATAAAAGATATTGAACGTTTGTGTAATTAAAAAAAGAGAAATTACAGAACCAAATGCAATGATACTTTTTAACCTTAGATCAGTTCTTGATAAAACTAATATTAAAGGGATACAATATATCAGCATCATAGAGCCAGAATGAAGAACTAAGTTTCCATTTGTTGAAAAATTAGCACTCAATGGTATTAAAATGCAAAGTACTAATAAAATTTTATGTTCGCTCCTTAATCCTTTTTCTGTAAATAAAAAATTGATGTTTAGGCTTATTAAACTGTATACAACATATTTAAAGGAAATTGTTCCTTTATTCAATAATACAAGTGATGAGAATACTAAAAAAGTAAATAAAAAATAAATTAACAGATAGAAGTGATTTTCTGGTTTAGTAACAATGCTTCCATGTTTCCTAGTAATTATCGATAAAAAAAGAAATAGTGGTGTTGCATAAATTAAATCCAAAAATGTCGCAAATAAATAGTTTGAGATTAAACTTGAGTGGCTAGATTCAGAAAGATACACATAATAGCTAAATACGTCTAAATAATAATCATGATTAAAATAAACTAATAATAATGTGATCAATAAAAATGAAACGTAAGTGACTATCTGAGGTATTAAAAACTTTTTTTTAAGGTATAAAGTAGTAATAAATATAATACCTAATAATAAAATAACTGCTGGTGGTCTAGCCAAAAATACTAACACCAATCCAATAGTATAAAACAAAATAAATTTTATGTTTTTCCCATTAAACAGAGCAATTAAAGAGGCTATAATAAGAAAAGATCCTGTAACTACAATTATGTTATAACTTACCGTAATTAATCCATATATTGGATAAAATGATGTTAGTAAAAGAAAAATAATTATTAATTTCTTTTTTAGATCTACATAGCTAATTTTAGCATAAGATATTAATTCCAAATAAAGAATTAAAGCAGATAAATAAATTAGAATTAAAGAGGTTAATCTATAACCAATTATTTCATGTGAAAATAATTGACCTAGTTTATGAAGGTAAATTGAAATACTACTAAATGAAATTATTTTTTTTCCAAAAATTAATAATGAATGATAATAAGCTTCATCCGATAAATTATAATTTAAAAAATAGGTTGGAACTAAAAGTATAAGAGTTAGTATTATACCTAAATGAAAGCTTTTATTTAAAAAGCAAAATGAAGGGATTTTAGCAATTCGCTTTATGTTCAAGCTAATTATCAATACTACTACACATAAAAAACTCGTTAAAAGCAATTTAATCATATTAAATGCAACTTATTCTTCAAAAATTCTAAAAAAACGTTTTTATAATATTCTAAATGAATTTCTTTTATGCCTGGCCAAATTCCAATCCAGAAAGAATTATTCATTACAAGATTTGTATTTTTTAAATCTCCAAAAACTCTTTTTTGAACATTTATATAAGCCGGCTGTTTTGTCATATTACCTGAAAAAAACAATCTTGTCCCTATTTTTTTACTTTCCAAAAATTCAATCAATTCAGTCCTTTCAATATTAATGTTAGGTCGTATAGTTAACATAAAACCAAACCAGCTAGGGTTACTATTAGGGGTGGCTTGAGGTAAAATGAAAAACTCTTCAAACGGTTTCAATAATTCGAATAATTTTTTGTGATTTTGTCTTCTTATATCTATAAAAATAGAAGCCTTATTCAACTGACTTACTCCTAAAGCGGCCTGCATATCAGTAACTTTTAGATTAAAACCTACGTGAGTATATATGTATTTATGATCAAATCCGTAGGGTAAATCTCCTAACTGCCATTCAAATCGTTTCCCGCAAGTGTTATCACATCCAGTTTCACAATAACAATCTCGACCCCAATCACGAAAACTTAGGGAGGGCATTTTCAATCTCCGGTTATTAACTAATACAGCCCCTCCTTCACCCATAGTAATGTGATGTGCAGGATAGAAAGATAAGGTCGCTAAATCTCCAAAACTACCTGTACGTTTTCCATCATATTCTGCTCCTAACGCATCACAATTATCTTCGATTAGCCAAAGGTTATACTTGCTAGCTAACTCCATAATAACCTTTAGATTGAATGGATTTCCTAAAGCATGAGCAATCATAATTCCTTTAGTTTTAGGACTAATTGATTCTTCAATTTTTGATGTATCTATATTATAGGTAGGGAGTTCTATATCAACAAATACGGGAATACAACCATATTGTATTAATGGGTTAATCGTTGTAGGAAATCCGGCTGCTACAGTTATTATTTCATCTCCTGGCTCAATTGACCTTTTACCTAAACTTGGGGAAGTGAGTGAATAAAATGCTACCAAATTAGCTGAAGAACCTGAATTTACTAAAATTGAGCTTTTAACTCCCATAAAAGAAGTAAGATTCGTTTCAAATTCTTTAGCATACCTTCCCGTTGTAAGCCATGCATCCATCATCGAATCTACTCCAAAGAGGATGTCTTCCTCATCTAAAACTTTACCTGTAACAGGGATATAGTCTTCTCCTGGCAGGAAAGTTTTAGTTACATTCTCAGAAATAATTTCTGTCAATTTACTTTTCAGAGTACTGTCCTTAATGTTTTTTAATTCTCTCATGTAATTTTATTAAAAAATGATTCAATGTGAAATTTGGACAATGTTTTTATTTTTTCAGGAGTATCAAAATAGACCTTGTACCAATCTATAGTCAATTCTAAAGCTTGATTTAATGATAATTGGGGCTTCCAGTCTAGTAAATACTCAGACTTGGCGGTACTAAGCATTAATGCTTTTGACTCTTTCATTTGAGCAGGTATGGTTGAAATGTTAATTTTTTTCAAATTCCAATATAATTGACAACGATTTATAATTTCTTCTACAGTGATACAGTCACTGATAGAAGGTCCAAAATTGAAAGGTTCGCTATAAGTAAAAGGATCTTTGTCTAAAGAACTTCCTAATTGTAAATATCCAAGAAGAGGATCAAAAACATGTTGCCATGGACGAATAGAATTTGGAGATCTAATATTCATTACATCCTTATTGTAAATTGACTTTATATAATCCGGTATTAGCCTATTAGAGGACCAATCACCTCCTCCAATGATATTTCCTGCTCTTGCGGTGGCAATTCCTTTTTTATGTATATTATAATTTTCTGATGAAAAAAAAGAATACTGAAAGGATTTAATAACTAATTCTGAACAAGATTTACTGGCACTATAGGGATCATTCCCTCCTAATTCATCATTTTCTCGATATGGAAAAATCCATTCTTTGTTAAGGTAAACTTTATCGGTTGTTATCAGTATTACTGAGCACTTTTTGTTCAATTTTTTTAAGGGCTCGAGTACATTTAATGTTCCTATCACATTAGTTCTAAATGTTTCTCTTGGTTCATTATAACCTTCGCTTACTAAAGATTGTGCTGCGAAATGAAAAATAAAATCAGGTTGAAAGCTAAGGATTTCCTTTTCAAATCGTTCTTCATTCAAAATGTCATCAAAAATAGATTCACATAAACTATTACCTTCCAATAAATTATATAAATCTGAATCATTTTTAGGTTTTCTAGAATATCCTTTGACGCGTGCTCCCAAATGAATGAGCATATTGAGCATCCAAGTTCCTTTGAAACCAGTATGGCCTGTTAAAAGGACTTTCTTTCCTTTATAAGTGTTTGATAACCTACTTATAGTTAATCCCATAATTTCCAAGGTGCCTGATCAGTATTCCACAGCTTATCTAATTCTTTTTTATCTCTCAACATATCCATTGGCTTCCAAAAACCGTCATGTTCAAATGCGCTCAATTCACCGTCTTTACTTAGATTTTCTAAAGGGCCTTTTTCAAATATAGTTTGATCATTTTCTATATAATCAAAAACACTTTGTTCACAAACTAAAAAACCCCCGTTTATATAAGTGTCTTTTAATGATGGTTTTTCTGAGAATGTTTCAACTTTTCCATTAGAATTTAAGTCCAACACCCCAAATCTTCCGGGAGAGGGTACAGCAGTTATTGTACATTTTCGTTTTTCTTGGTTATGAAATGTCACTAATTTTTTTACATCAATATCTCCAACACCATCACCATAAGTCAATAAAAATGGTTCATTATTGGTGTACTTTTTAATTCGTCTTATCCTCCCACCTGTCATTGAGTTTTTACCTGTGTCAACCAGCGTAACTTTCCAATTCTCTGAAGCAGACCTGTGAAATTTCACTTCATTGGATTCCAAATCAAAAGTTACATCTGATTTATGTAAGAAATAATTATTAAAATATTCTTTAATTATATAGCCCTTATATCCTAAACAGATAATAAAATCGTTATAACCATAAAAGCTATATATTTTCATTATGTGCCAAAGTATAGGAGAATCCCCTATTTCAACCATAGGTTTTGGTCTAAGAGATGTTTCTTCAGATAATCTAGTTCCATAGCCCCCAGCTAGAATTACAACTTTCATTTAATCATAAATTTTACGCACCAAATATAATGGTCGTTGTTTAGTTTCTGAATATGTTTTAGCAATATATTCACCAATAATTCCTAAAATAATATTTTGAACACCTCCAAAAAATAAAATAATTATTAAAGTAGACGTCCAACCCTCTACAGTCACACTTTTGATTAAAGATAAAAATGAAATGTAGCCTATTAAAATAATTGCTAAAATAAACATTACTATACCTAATAAAAAAATCAACCTAATTGGTTTTATTGAAAAAGAAGTAATGCCATCTAAACCCAAAGAAATTAGGTGAAATGGTCTAAACTTTGTTTTTCCATATTTTCGTTTTCTTCTATCATAATAAACTTTTGCCCACCGATTTTCTAAAGTCAAAACTAAACCTCTCAAATATCTATTTTTCTCAGGGAATTTTTGCAATTCTTTCACTAGTTCTTTCGTCATTAATCTAAAATCTCCATGGTTATAAACCGACTTGACTCCTAAAAAATTAATAAAACGATAATAACCCTCAGAAAAGATTCTTTTAAAAAATGAGTCTTTTTTTCTACTATCTCGAACACCTAGGACCAAATCATAACCCTTAGTATATAAAATTACCATTTGTTCTATTTTTTTAGGATCATCTTGCAAGTCTGCATCTATTGAAACAATAAGTTCATTGTCAGCATTAAATAATCCTGCAGAAATTGAACTTTGATAGCCAAAATTATTTCTAAGATCTATAATTTTTATATTATTATTTTTATTTTTAAAAGATAACATTACTTCTAATGTGTTATCTGTTGAACCATTATTTACAAGGACAATCTGATACTCTCTAATTATTAAAGTCTTCCATTCTTCTAATAAAGGAATCAATTCATTAATTGAATGGGGAAGAACCTCTTCTTCATTGAAACAAGGTATAACTAGGGAAAGAGAGGGAAGTTTAATTACCATTTATATCTTGTTTAATAATTTTTTAATACCTAATCGATAATCATATATAGGCTTCCATAAAAATATTTTATTTAATTTATAAAGATCAGCCTTAGTGTCAATTATCTCGTTTTGATGGGTTGCATATTCTCCAAAATTTAAATATGATTGTGAGTTAAGTTGAGTTTTTAATTCCTTCAAAAAAGATTTAATCATAACTGAAGATCCAGTGCCAACTTCAAAATGGTTATATCCCAATGGGATACTTGAAAAATCATTTATTGCGATAGAAATTAATCTAAGTAAATCATCGACATATAAAAAATCTCTTTTTTGAATTCCGCTGGTCAAAGAAATATTTTCATCATTCTTTTTGAGACATTTTATCATTTGAGGAATAAATTTTTCTGTTTTATCATTGGGCCCGTATAAATGCTCTAATTGAAAATTAAGTATTCTCATATCCGAAATTAAACTCAGTTTATCTCTTAACTCTCTTTTTGTTTCTTGATATAAAGGTAATCTAAAATAGTTAGGGAACTTTGAGTAATATGAGTCAAAATGAATAAACATTGTTTCCTTCAAAGAGACGGAAGATAATATTTTTAAGGGAAGATTTACATTACTCATCCTCAATTGATTTTCTGTATTTTTAATTCCATAGTCAACTATTGCATTAATTATGATGTCAAATTTTATTTTTTTAATATGCTCATAAAAATCACTGATGTCTGTGTAAAAAATTGTAAATGAAATATCTAAAAGTAAATCGGGAGTTTTTGATGTAGATTTTATTCCTACGTAAATATTGTTTTTTTCACTTAAATGAGATACCAAATGCTGGCCTAAAAAACCATAACCCCCTAAAATAAGTATATTTTTTGTTATTTTATTTTTCGGAAATTTAAGTGCTGAGTTTCGGTGTCCCATCAAGTTTAAAATTATTAATTTTTTTATTAGTAGTGTTTAAAGGAAAATGTCCAACAATTACCAAATAAAAATCTTTTAAATAAAAAATCATTCTAATTCAACATTAAATTGTTTCTCCCATATTGCAAGGTTTATAATTTTCCAATAAAGTGCGTCTTGTGGATTTATATCTGTATTTATATTAAGTTGTTTTAACAACTTTGAATTATTGAAGTATGAGTTAATTTTTTTCTTAAATGTTTCGTCTTTTAGCCATTGCTCATAAGGAACTGGAAATCCTTTTTTAACTTTATTCCATAGTATTTGATCTGCTATTTCACCATTATATGCTGCCCTCAACAAATACTTAGAAAATCCTTCTTTATATTTTAGATCCTGAGAAATTGAAAATCCAAAATCCACTAAATTAAAATCTAAAAAAGGACCTCTCCCTTCTATAGAATTTGCCATAGAATTTCTATCAACATATTTTAATAATACTGGTAAATATTCATTAACATCATTATTTAATTTAATGTTTAAATTAGAAGGATGATAGAACATTTTTTTAAAACTTTTTACAAAAGATACTTGTCCTTTAAATAATTTATCAGCTCTTTTATAAAAATACAATCTTTCAAAGAAAGAGGGGAAAAATGAAGCTAATAGTATTTTAGTATCAGAGAAAATTTGAGATAGATTACTTTTAAAATAATATTTAAGGAATTTTATTTTAAAAAAATTAGCTTTTAACATACTTACCCTGTATGTTTTATAACCTCCAAATACTTCATCTGCTCCTTGACCATCAAGAGATACTTTTATATTCTCTTCCTTCATCTTTTCATATACGGAAAATTGAGCTATAATTCCCATTGTATCAAAAGGTTCGTCATGACACCAAATTAAGTATTCAAGTTTTTCAATATAATTTTGTATTTCCACCTTTTTGTAGAAATGATTTAAACCTAGTTTAAGGACTGTTTTATTTGTAAGTGAATCTTCATTATGGTTGTTGGAATTGGGGTAAGTAGCTGTAAATGATTTAATTTTTTTATTAATCCTATTGGCAATTAATACAATTATATTAGAGTCAACTCCTCCACTTAAAGCCATTCCTAATTTAACATCACTTCTTAATCTTAATCGAACACTGTCATTTAAAATTGTTTTAATTGAATAAATAGCATCATTAGGATTTTTAAATTTAATTTTATCATAATTGATTTTGTAAAAATGATTAATACTAAATTTATTTGTTTTCAAACATAAAACTCCATAAGAACCTTTTGGAAATCTTTCAACATCTCTAAACAATGTTTCTTTTCGGTGTTCTTGGACTCCATAGACTAAATAACGAATTATTTCATCTTTAATAACTTCGTTTTTTTCTTTAAAAGGAAGAATAGCTTTGATTTCTGAACCAAATACAAATTCCTGACCATTTCTATAAAAATAAAGTGGCTTAACTCCATATCTGTCTCTTGAAAAAAAGATTTCTTGCTTTATTCTATCATAAATAGCAAATGCCCACATTCCATTTAACTTGGAGAGAAAATCTTTTCCCCAAAAATCATAAGCAACCAGTAAAACCTCAGTATCTGAATTCGTTTTAAAAGTCTTCCCACGGCGAATTAACTCTTCTTTTAACTCAATGTAATTATAAATTTCTCCATTGAAAACTATAATAAAGTCACCTAATTGAAAGGGTTGATTGCTCCGATTATCTAAATCGATGATGGATAAACGCGTATGACCTAAAATAAGTTTATCTAATTTTACAATAGACTGATTATCAGGACCTCTATGCTTTAGATTGTTTAAGGCTGAAGAAAACTTATCTTCATCAATTATATGGTTTACATGACCTAAAATTCCACACATAATTCTTGTTAATTAAATATATATTTATGTGTCTTGATTAGAAACAACAGTGGTCTGTAAATTTATTACCAAATATTTTTCTGATTCATACTCCACAGCGTATAGTCTTTTGAGATAATTAAACTCTGATTTGTTTTTATAGCTTGCTTTTTGAATTAAGAATAAATTAATTTTAAACTTTTCTTTTATAAAATTCAATAAATTCGGCTTTAATTTAATGTTTGGATATTCGATGTACTTATTATAAAATTTATGCATTTCCAAATCATAATCATTGTCAAAAAATGTTAAATACTTTGCGTCAATCTTTTTGTTTAAAACAATAAAATAATTCACAAGTCCAAAGGGAGATAAAAGAACATTGAGTCCCTTTTTGTCTACAATATTAGATATATCTTTTAATTCATTACTGTCAATTTTTTTTCTTTTAATTAAATTTTTTAATATAAAAAAAGAAAAAACTATTGAAAATAAAACCTCTACCAAAAGAAATAAGGATGCTAAACTTTGATCATATTGATAAAACTTAATCCAAATAAAAGGTAATGCATAGAGTGAATAACGATAAGAAGGGCCTAAAAAACGAAATTTCTTAAATACTGTTAAAAATGAACTAACAATAGAAGCCAATATAAATCCATCTAAGTAATAATTAGGTCTAAAACCTTCTAAAGTTATATAAAAAAAATAAATGATGTAAGGGATAAACTGAAGAAGTAACCCCAAAAAAACATGAGACATTAAGAAAGAATAAGTGCCTTTAAATGAAAAAACTTTATTAAATTTTATAGGCTTAAAAACATTATTTTGATTTGTATAAAACCAAAACCAATGAGCATATTTATGGTTTAAGATATTAAATAGGCCTTTCTTGTTAATCATCATTGCAATTAAAAACGATCCAATAGAGAAAAGAATCGGAATAACTGTCAAAGAAACACAAGACCAAATAATCGGAATAATAATCAACGTTTGAATCCCAAATTCACTGCAAAACCATATTAAAACAAAGAAAAAAAGACATCCTAATACGAAATAATAATTCCCATTTTCTAAATATAGTAAAAGGAAATAAAACCCTAAAAATATATTAAAATCTGCAAAAGTTCTCGCGGTATACGCTTTATGTTGTCTTAATATAAATCCAAAGTTGGCTAAACCAAGAAGCATCGGAATAGTCCCAAAATAAAGTTCTTCTTGCGTGAAAAAATGATGTCCGAAAATTAAAAAAATGATTGCGGGAATTAAGGAAAATATACCAGATAAATATCTTCCAGTGGTCAATTTACTGTTATTTGGGAATAAAAAAATAATTAAATTATGGAATAAACTTGGGTATCCATTTTGACTTCTATTCCAAAAATGATTTTTGAAAAATTGGCCAGATTGTCTATTGTTTAATTTTAAAGAGATCTCATGAGCCATATGACCGATTTCATCAGAATTTACGCTATATTGAAACCAACTATTATTTGAAAAGGTAAAATATATTTTTATTAAAAATGCAAATATCAAGCCTAATCCTATTATTTCCATAAGTGGTGGGTTTTAATTATTATTTTATTTCTTTAAATTTCAATTTTATTAGCGTTCTGACAGACTCTA
>Ga0233444_10002233_pt1 | contig 20543 bp, 19 predicted proteins | sample SI_124_October20_6_FD_182792 | JGI IMG/M metagenome (GOLD analysis project Ga0233444, IMG submission 182792) | Seawater microbial communities from Saanich Inlet, British Columbia, Canada - SI_124_October2016_10_MG | ecosystem: Environmental > Aquatic > Marine > Inlet | place: Canada: British... | reverse complement strand
ATAAGGACAGAAGGTAATTGTGTACTGGTTGAAGACTGTGCACCTGGCTGACGAATTGTTTGATATAACAAATCTTCAAAAACAGCGCGATCCTGCTTAAACCCCGTTGTATTGACGTTCGCCAAGTTATTCGAGATCACGGTCATCCGTGTTTGTTGTGCATCGAGCCCTGTTTTGGCAATCCATAACGCTTGTTGCATGGTTAGCCTCCTAAATTAATTATTGTTATTAATATGAGCATGCTAGCTACCCAACTGGAGCAAACGCGCTGATGCTGTACTATTTTCTTGTGCTGTCGACATCATTTTTATCTGCATTTCATATTGACGCTGTAAGCTAATCATATTGACTAACGCACCGACAGCATTCACGTTGCTGCTTTCTAATGTCCCTGATGCCACTTTGACGCTGGCATCTGATGGTGCATTGGAACCATCAACCAACCGTATTAAACCATCAGCACTTTTTTGCAATTGGCTCAACTCTGGATTCACTAACTTAATTCTATCGAGCTGTGCTAATCCACTCGCCGACGAGCCTAAAGGCCGAATTGAAATCGTACCGTCAGAGCCTATTTCTACTTTTTCAGCCGCTGGGATTGAGATTGGGCCACCTTCTCCCAAGACGGTTAAGCCTGTCCCTGTTGTTAACTGGCCTGTCGACGTCACTCTTAAATCGCCAGCACGGGTATAACCTTCACGACCATCTTTACCCTGAACTGCAATAAACCCTTCGCCTTGGATTGAAATATCTAATTCACGCCCGGTTGATTGCAAAGTACCTTGCTCAAAATTAGTCGCTATACGTTCACTCGCGGAATAGACACGTGAAGGTACCCCTTCTCCTAAGACAGGAATACTTCTAAATTGCTCAAAATCAGCTCTAAAACCTGTCGTATTTAGATTGGCTAAATTATTACTATTCGCCGCCTGCGCTCGCATCGTTTGCTGCGCAGTACTCATCGAAATATAAAGCATTTTATCCATAACTATTCTCCTAAAGCAGGTCCCTTCAGCAACCTGCTAAAGTCTATTTTTATTATTAACGTAAGTTGATAATCGTTTGGGTGATTGCGTTATTGGTTTCGATGGCTTTTGAGTTAGCTTGGAAATTACGCTGTGCTGTAATTAAGCCAACCAATTCTGCTGTCAAATCCACATTAGATGATTCAAGCGCCCCTGATTGTATTAAACCGAAGACTCCCGTACCCGCCTCTCCTGCTAAGACTTGTCCTGAATCCAACGTTTCAGTCCAAGAGGTATTCCCTATTTGTTTTAGGCCTTGTGCATTAGAAAAGTTAGCTAAGGCAATTTTGCCCAAGGGTGTCGCTTGTCCGTTGGTAAATGTCGCTCTTACCAGCCCATCATCACTGATATCTAATCCACTCAAACGCCCTGTTGGGAAACCATCTTGGGTCAAACCCGTCACATTGAATCCACCTGAGTTTTGCGTTGACCCTTGGAAATTAATTGTTGTGGTCTGTGCAGCTGCACCACTGACAAAATCAGTTCCTGTAAAGGAAAAAGGTAATTCAAAGGCACTTGCTGCGGCTAACTCTCCGCCCAATGTCGGATCGAAAGTTAAGGTTGTTGTCGCGCCCAATTGGACTGGAGTCGTAGTGGCTGCAGGAATAATATCTGCGCCTGAAATATAAGCCTCAACAGCCCACTCATTAACTGTCGTTGTTTTTTGATAATACAGCGTGACGATGTGCTCATTACCTAAAGAATCAAAGATGGTGACTGACGTTGCATTGGTATAGGTCGTCGCATTTTCAGGATCAATCGCGCCGGTTAATGATGCTGCTGTTGAAGGTAGATTATTCGCTAGTGCCACATTTTCTGTCGCTTGTGGTGTTCCCGCTGTGCTGGGAAATTGTAATGCTGTGGTACTGGTTATACTGGTTGAAGACACCGTGCCATCAGGGTTAACTGGGAATGTTCTTAAAAATTGACCGGCACTGTTAACCACAAAACCATCGCTGTCGACATTAAAGGCACCGGCACGGGTATAGACGATTTCGTTACTGGTTTGATTCGGTGCTAAAGCAAAAAAGCCTTGACCACTGATCCCTAAATCTAAGGCATTATCGGTAAAGTCTAAGTTACCTTGCTCGAACTGTTGGGCGACATTATTTAAAACGGTACCATTACCAATCGCGGTATCACTACTACCAAATGCTGACACGGCGAAGACATCGGCAAACTCGGCACGGGACTGCTTAAATCCCGCCGTATTCACGTTAGCAATATTGTTTGATTTTACGTTTAAATCAGCTGATGCTGCATTCAAACCACTTAATGCTGTATTGAAAGACATATCACTTTCCTCTTAAATAATTTCTTGTACTTCGCTGAATGGTACTGAGCCAATGCCCGCTAAATTAATTGTTAACCCTTGTTGTCCACTTCCTACTAGAACACTATCGACTCTAGCGACAGTGGCTGTTCCAAATGCCGTGTTATCACCATCAATCGTACCTGACGCTTTATATTGATATACGCCAGGCGGCATAGCTTGACCGTTATCATCAAAGCCATCCCATGTGAAATTGGTATAGCCCGATGCTGTACCCATTGCGATGGTTCTCACTGGCACACCGGCTTCGTCATAAATCTGTACTTTCAAATCGCCAACGGGCTGGGCAACATTAATTTGACCTTTAAAGCCCTCTTCAGCAGATAGATTGCCAATTGACGATGGCACTAAGACGTTTCGCCCAACTAAGGCGGAACCACGAAGTGCTTGGTCTGACTGCATTGACTGGGCAAAACCATCAAATGAACTATTTAAATCACCGATACCACTGACGGTACTGAATTGGGCAATTTGTCCTAGGAAATCACCATTTTCTAGTGGTTTAAGCGGATCTTGGTTTTTTAACTGTGTCGTCATCAACGATAAAAAATCTTCGGTTGACAATGCACCCTGATCTTTATTCACTTCTGTCGTGGTAGCTTGTCCCGTATTTAGAAATGCGAAGCTATTATTAATTTCCATCATTAACTCCTTGGCTATTTACCTAATCGCAATGTTTGCAACAATAGCTGCTTCGATGTATTGGCTACTTCGACATTGTTTTGATATGAACGAGATGCCGAAATCATATTGGCCATTTCTGACATAGGATCCACATTTGAGTGATAGACATACCCTTTATCATTAGCCATCGGATGGCTAGGGTTATATTCTTCTCGGCCTTCTGTTTGTGTTTCAACTATCGCTTTAACTTCAACGCTACCTGCTGGCATGCCATTTTGTGCTTCTTGCATCACGGTTGCGAAAACTGGTTGTCGAGCACGGTATATTTCTCCCTTGCTGCCCCCAACACTGTCTGCATTTGCCAAATTACTGGCAGTAACATTGAGTCGGACTGACTGTGCGCTCATACCACTGCTGGCAATATTAAAGATATTAAATAGAGACATAGGCTCTTACTCCCCTTTAATTGCTTTAAGCAATCCGTTGAATTTTCCACCTAAGAAATCAAGGCTCGCTTGATATTGGATTGAGTTTTTCATGAATGCTGCCTGTTCAATTTGCTCATCAACAGAGTTACCACCTAATGAGTCTTGGAGGATACTTCGGTATTGAACATGTGGCTGATTAGAAAGAGAATTAGTCGGCTGAATATGGTTTTGATGAGACATCTTCATCATGCCTGTGTCGCCACTATTGGCCATTTTCAATGCTGATTTAAAATCAATATCGCGTGCCTTGTAGCCTGGGGTGTCAGCATTACTTAAATTCGACGCCAACAATTCTGCCCGTTGTGAACGTACACGTAATGCATCGGCATGAATTCCAAGAGCGGAATCGAAGTTTATCGGCATATCTGGCTCCAACTTTAATCGTGTTGAAGGAAGATATACACCAAATATGCCACAAATTAAAACCTATATATATCAATAACTTATTTATATAGCGGCAACAGTGTCAAAAATATAGCGGCAAAAACTATCGTTTTTTAAGTTGTGATTAGCTTTTCGTTTGAAATAAGTTATCTTGGCTCAGACGAATACGCGAATCTCATCTTCGGGGAGGGGTTGCTAGGCTGTTAATTCGGCTTTAAAAACGTCGCGGCATAGCGATTCAACATTTCGGTGACTAGTTTTCTGGGTAACCAGGCTTCACCATCAAAAACGACACGCACCGCTTTTACTATCGCTGAGTGTTGCTCTGGCGCAATGTATCCACGCGCTCGAAACCCTGACGTTTCTAACATTTCATACGTTGGTGCTTTATCCGTTAATATCAGATGACGTGCGTATTTATATTGTTTGGCCAGGAAACAACAGAGTAAGTCTTTATTATTTGATTCTGTACTATCAACGATAATGATAATATCCGGATGACGCTCACCAATTTGCTCAACAATATTTTCTAATTGTTGTAGGCAACACTTTTGTCACACTCATATCACTTTGTCCAGATAAGGCGCTCAACTCAGTTGCAGGGTTATTACTTATCACCACGACATTAATCATACATAGACCTTTAATAAAGGCGCCAATAATTGCCATTGCTTTTCCCACACAACAAGCGGTGACTGGCGGAAGCCACTGCGGACAAACTGTTGTAGATGTCCTTCAACGATAGTAAGCAATAAGTTTGCCGTTTCGTTAACTGGACGCCCTCCTGCTTCGGTTATCGTTAGCTCTCTTTCACGCAAAACTTGTCTAAACTGTGTTTCTAAACGTTCAAAAAACTGGTTAACACGGTGTCTTAACCGCTCTGTTTCACCGGTTAAGGCAGTGCCAACAAGGATGCTACTGATGCCTGGGTTTTTGGCACTAAATTGGAGCACCAAAGTCATAATTTTTTCACACCGTGCTACTGCATTTGTTTCTTGTTGAATAATGCGGTTAATTAAGCTGAAAATTGTTTCTTCAGCAAACTCAATTAAACCTTCAAACATCCGTGCTTTACTGGGAAAGTGGCGATAAAGTGCCGCTTCTGACACATTCAGGCTCTTCGCTAATTGGGCAGTTGTGACACGCTCACCCGGATTTTGCTCAAGTTCGGTCGCAAGCGCTTCTAAAATAGCTTGGCGGCGAGACATTTTTAATTCCGCACGTGTTGGCTTTTCCTGTTCACTCATTTAATTCGTTTCACCTCCACGAATTAATGTTCCCACGCCTTCATCAGTAAAGATTTCTAATAGCGCTGCATGTTGAACACGTCCATCAATAATATGTGCTGCCGACCCCCCTGCATTGACTGCATCGAGTGCACAAGCGATTTTAGGCAACATACCGCCGTAAATCACACCACTATCAATTAATTTATTCACCTGTTGGGCATCCAATCCCGTTAGTAAAACTCCCTCACTATCCAATAGACCTGCCGTGTTTGTTAATAAAATTAGCTTTTCAGCTTTCAATACTTCCGCTAGTTTACCAGCTACTAGGTCTGCATTGATATTGTACGATAGTCCACTATCGCCAACACCAATTGGCGCGATAACGGGGATGAAATCACTCTTCACAAGCATGTCAACGACACTGGTATCAATACTTTCAACCTGACCCACATGACCTAAATCAACAATCTCCGATACATTAACGGCTGGGTCATCTGGCGAAATATGCAATTTCTTAGCACGAATCATCGCGCCATCTTTACCTGTTAAGCCTACAGCTCGACCGCCATGGCTATTAATTAGGCTGACTATACTTTTGTTCACCTGGCCACCTAAAACCATTTCAACCATATCCATGGTTTCACTGTCAGTCACACGCATGCCTGCAACAAAACGACTTTCTTTTCCCACCCGTTCCAATAGGTTTCCGATTTGAGGACCGCCACCATGAACGATGATAGGGTTAATTCCTACAGCTTTCATCAGTACGACATCACGGGCAAAACTATTTTTTAACTCCTCATCCACCATGGCGTTACCGCCATATTTGATGACCAATGTTTTACCGGAAAAACGTTGGATATAAGGCAGTGCTTCTATGAGCACTTTTGCGATTTGAGGTGCCCGTTTTGTATTTAAACTCATGATAAGTGTCTTTTAGAAAAGCAGTGTAATGGTTGGTTTTACTTGCAACATTTGCTGCTTAAATTGTTGCTGTATTTCTTGTAGGCTTTCTTGTGTTTCTGCTTCGAAACGCAGTGTCAGACCTGGAACCGTATTCGATGCCCGCACAAGCCCCCAACCAGAAGGGAAATCAGCTCTTAAGCCATCAATCGTTGAAATTTTAGCCCCTTGGAAGCTTGCTTCCGCAACAAATTGTTGAATAAACTTCTGGCATTCTAGCTCTGCCATATCGACCATAATTTCTGGTGTACTTTCGCGGTTCGGAATAGCAGCAAAGATTTGTGTCGAATTACGTTCTAATGGGTCTCGAGCCAATGACTCAAGTAACCGACAAGCACTATACATCGCATCGTCAAAACCATACCATCGATCATTAAAGAAAATATGACCGCTAAGCTCGCCAGCAAGTGGGGCACCCGTTTCTTGCATCTTATTCCTTATGACCGCATAACCCGATTGCCACATTAACGCTTCGCCACCCGCCCCTAAAATAGCATCCTCTAATAAGCTACTTGATTTCACATCATAAATCACTAATGAACCTGGTAATCGAGACAAGACATCTTGTGCAAACATGATCATTAAGCGATCTGCCCAGATAATATTGCCTTCGGCATCAACTGTCCCTAAACGATCACCATCACCATCAAACGCGATACCAAGTTCTGCACCTGAACGCCTTACTGCTAAAATCAAATCTTGTAGGTTGGCCGGCTCGCTGGGGTTTGGGTGATGATTTGGAAACGATCCATCTACTTCACAATAAAGCTCAATCACTTCGCAACCTAAAGCCGTTAGTAATTGGGGTACGACAACACCAGCAACACCATTCCCACAGTCAACAACAACTTTTAATGGCCTAGTAAGATGTATATCTCCTTTCACTTGGGCAATATAATCGTCAATAACATAGGCACCACTCACGCTACCTTGGCCAGTTCGAAGGTTACCTTGTAAAATTCGTTGGTAAAGCTGTTGTAGATTGGCACCAAATACCGGTTTTCCAGCAATGGTGATTTTTAGTCCATTGTAATTAGCGGGATTGTGACTTCCCGTGACCATCACCCCTGAATGGGTATTTAAATGTTCACAAGCGAAGTAGACCAGCGGTGTTGGGACTTGACCAATATCAACAACTTCACAACCACTGGCAATAATACCTTCAATTAATGCTTCACTTAAGTCGCTGCTCGATAGACGGCCATCCCGACCAACGACCAAACGAGATTGATCTTTATCTAGCGCTTCGCTACCGATAGCTTGCCCAATCGTTCTGACAACTTGTTTATTAATTGTTTCGCCAACAATGCCGCGAATATCATAAGCTTTGAATATAGATGGCACAATGTCTATCGGCGCTTCTTTATCTACGACATCTAGTGGCTGAATTTCTAGGCTGTTTTCCACTGGCAAGGTAAACTCAAGCTCATTACTTTCAGGTTTAATCTCTGATACAGCATCACTACTCTCAAACTGGGGCTTGTTAGCCTCGCCCTTTTTTACTTTAGCAATTACTGGTAAAGTTTGGCCCAGCCGTTTAATTTCATCAGTAATCGTAACCATTTCTGGAATTACGGTTGGATATGTTGCCTTGAGCTGACTATTACTCAAGTCAGTCAATTGGTTTTTTAAAACATCTAAGTCATGTAATAAAACAAAACGGTGTGAGCGCTCTCTGAACAACCACATTAATAAAACAAGAGAAAGTACGATGCCTAGCACGACAAGATATGCGCTAGATTTTGCAGCTTCTGCCGGCCAATACGCGAGGCGCCAATGGCTTTTTGCTAATGGCTTATTAAGTAACGGTTGTCCTTGACGCCATTGTCTGTCCCCTTGCGATGCTATAGCCGAGATGGTGTTTGTACCTTGTTGTAACTCGATATAACCTTCAGTACTAAATTCCGGCAACAGTAATTTCTGCACTACCTTCGCTGGCATCGTAATCGCCAAGATTCCCATCACTTTATTATTATTATCTTTAATACTTTGTGTCAGCAAAAGGTAAGCATCTTCTTGTGTCGTTTGCATAATGGCAACCGGTACACTGCCTTCTTTTTTGGCTAACCTCAAACTATTCAAGGTCGCAAAGGTAATGGGAATACATGCATCTGGATCTGGCTCATCGACACTGGCTTCAATCAAACACACCTGACTTGCTTGTGGGAATAGTCGCATCAATGCCCGCTGTTGCGATGCAATTAAACGCGGATCTTGTCTCGCGATAATGGTTGCCAACTGAGGAGATTCCGCCACTGCTGCGATTTGCTTGTTATAACCTGCTATCTTATTTTCAATTGCACTATGAATGATGCCGGCAATATGACTTTGTTTTTGTGTTATGACTTTCTGATGTTGCTTTGAAATATATTGGTTTTGCCATAAAAATCCAGCAACGATAGCTAAACAACTCAAAAATATCACTAAAACCGCGATACTTGGGTTACCCATTAGCTTCGCTAAACTTTTCATTTATTACCGCCCAGTATGTCCAAAGCCACCATCACCACGTTCGGATAGTGAAAATGCATCAACATGTTCAAAATCAACTTGAGCCACGGGTACGAATACCATCTGTGCAATTCTATCGCCAATATCTATATCGAAAGCTGTCTGTCCTCTATTCCAACAAGAAACAAAGAGTTGACCCTGGTAATCACTGTCTATTAATCCGACTAAGTTGCCTAAGACAATACCGTGTTTATGACCTAAACCTGAACGAGGCAATATTACGGCTGCCAGAGAGGGGTCTCCGATATAAATCGCGATTCCTGTCGGAATAAGCACTGTTTCTTGTGGTGCGATAGTCATTTTTTCGTCAAGGCAGGCACGCAGATCTAGACCGGCGGACCCGGTCGTTGCATAACTGGGTAATTCAATCGAATCTCCCAACCGTGGGTCCAGAATTTTAAGTTGAATTTTTTGCGTCATAGCGTTCAATAATATGTCTCATTAGATCTCTTGCCAAGTGGCTCTTTAATGCTTGTGGCAATATAGTCCCACCTTGGGGCCAAAATAACTGCAATGTATTTGTATCGACTGAAAAACCAAGACCTTTACCTACTTGATTTGCAGCAACCATATCTAGTTTTTTACGGGCCATTTTCTCTTTGGCATAATCAGCAATATTTTCTGTTTCTGCTGCAAAGCCAAGCATAAAAGGTTTCTGTTTTCTTTCGGCCACTGCGCCGATAATGTCATTATTTTCCGTTAATGTAATGACACGTTGTTTTTCTGTCGTCTTTTTGAGTTTATGACTCTGATAATCCAATGGACGATAGTCAGCAACAGCAGCACAACCAACAAATATATCCATATGGTCTATTTTTTCGATAGCATCGTACATCTGTTGTGCTGTTTCAATATCTATTCTCTCTACACCCGATGGCGTTGGCAAATGTACTGGTCCCGCCACCAATATAACTTCAGCGCCAGCTTGAGCAGCAGCACTTGCAATGGCAAAACCCATTTTTCCAGAACTCCGATTACCAATAAACCGCACTGGGTCAATAGGCTCATAGGTTGGCCCGGCCGTAATCACAAGCCGTTTCCCCGCCAGTTTTGGTGGTAAAACAAGGTGTGATAGTTCAGCTACTATCCTTTCCGGCTCTAGCAGACGCCCTTCCCCTTGTTCGCCGCAGGCTTGATCACCACTATCGGGCCCCAAGATATGAATACCCCTTTCAGCCATTATGGCTAAATTAACTTGTGTGGCTTTGTTAGACCACATCTTATTATTCATAGCTGGCGCTAGACCGATCGGCGCTGTTGTTGCCAAGCATAATGCTGATAATAAATCTTGTGCTTTGCCTTGAGCTAAACTGGCTATGGTATTGGCACTTGCTGGCGCGATTAAGATCCAATCTGCCCAGCGCGCTAACTTAATATGCCCCATCGCCGCTTCTTCATCAGCATCTAACAAGGTCATTGCCACTGGACTACCGCTCAAAGTTTGCATGGTGAGCGGCGTGATGAACTCACTGGCGCCTTGGGTCATAACCACTTTTACCTCTGCTCCCGCTTTCGTGCATAAACGAACGAGATCAGCTGCTTTATAGGCGGCAATACTGCCCGAGACTCCCAGCACAATTTTTTTGCCTGCTAAGGCTGACTGTGTTGTCATGTCTTATCTATTCCGGAGACGAGTTGACGCAAACTAACGTCTTGCAATGTCGATTGCTGTAGTTTTTCTAATTCATCCAATAAACGGTTAGCATCACTCGCCACCGTCACAGCCATTTCTTGAGATTTTTGTGTAGTTCGCAGGCAAGTTAGAACCGAACTCACGCTAATATTAGCAATATCTTGCGCGGGTTGATAACGTAGCTCATCACCTTGCAGCTCAGCTAATAACCCACCTTGCTCTAATGTGTTTAGTAGATCTTGCAAGATGCTATTCGATAATGCCGTTTCAATTTCCAGCTCAGTGATCGTCAACGCCTGTTTTTGTTGATAAAATTGCAGTGCAATCCGCATCATTAAGCTCACACCGACTTTTTCACGTAAACGTGGGCTTAATTCCTCACGTTCATCCTCACCATAACTAATCAAGTCGGGATTTTGTAAATAGAAAGCGACTTGTGAACCCGTGAGTAAAATAAACCAAGCTAAATAGAGCCAAATCATGAAGAAAAATAAAATAGCAAAGCTTGAATAAATCGCAGTGTAATTCGACGATGACGCCACAAAAGAAGCGAAGACAGTCCCCACAGCGACCCATAACACACCGGCCACTGTGGCACCTATCAATGCCGGCGTAAATCTAACATTGGTATTTGGAATAAATTTATATAAGAAGGTGAAAACCGTAATGATCATTAAATAGGGTAATAATTTCGTGACCGCCAGAATTAAAGTACCAAAAGGCTCCATCGCTTGAAGCGCCAACACGACATTATTATTAAGCACCGTCGCAGCAATTCCCATTGCAGCAACAACTAAAATTGGGCCAATCATAACGACACTGAGGTAGTCGGTGAATCTTCTGGCTAATGTTCTGCCTCTCTTCACTCGCCACACAAAGTTAAACGCGTATTCAATCTTTTGTATCAAAGAAATGATGGTATAAAACAACATCGCAACACCTAGCGCCCCAAGCACTCCTACTTTGACATTTTGAACAAAACCAATAATATTTGCTGCAATTTCAGGTCCTTGTGCACCTAAGGGTTCCAAAACCCCGAGTAAGAAGGGTTCTATTTGATTGTGGACACCAAATGCTTTTAAGACTGAAAAAGCCACCGCTATTAAGGGGACTAAGGACAATAATGTTGTAAATACCAAACTCATGGCGCGCAGGTTTAATTCGCCTTTTGCCAGTTCTCGAATGACAATATGCCCGACTCTTAAACTATTCAGAGCAATACGTAATAACGCACCTGATTGTTCGGCGGTTTCTTGCCAAAGCCTTACTTGAAAGAATTGTTTTATTTTGGTTATGAAGTCCATTATGAGCTATTTCGTCAACTGTCTTACTTTAGTTATAGAGTCGTTACTATACTGGATTATCAATATCAATAAATTGATGTGTGACACCAAACTGTGTCGCGAGGTGCTCGCCTAATGCCGCAACACCGTATCGCTCTGTCGCATGGTGGCCCGCTGCGAAATAATTAATGCCCAATTCCCGTGCCAGATGCGCCGTTTGTTCTGATATTTCGCCACTCAAATAAGCATCCAGTCCCAGCTCTGCCGCTTGTTCGATATAACCCTGCGCTGCCCCCGTACACCAACCTATGGTCGTCATTGGTCGATTATGTCCTTGAATGACCATAGGCTCCCGCCCTAGCCTTTGTCTCAATTGGTCCGCGAACTCGGGCACTGTTTGTGGCACTGCGAAACAGCCGCACATGCCAATAGCGGGATCACCCGTCCCTGCTATTCTGCCGTCAATTTCCAAGGATAGCTGCTCGGCCAACTGTGCGTTATTACCGAGTGTCGGATGTCCATCGAGCGGTAAATGGTAGGCAATTAAATTTATATCATTCAACAGTAATTGCTTAAGGCGGCGTTGTTTAATACCAATTACGCGTTGGTCTTCCCCTCGCCAAAAATAGCCATGATGGACGATGATCGTATCCGCTTGACATTCAATCGCTGCATCAATCAATGCCTGACTTGCTGTTACGCCAGTGACGATGCTTTGAATATTCTCTGCACCCGCGACCTGTAAGCCATTAGGACAGTAATCATGGAACCTGACAGGCTCTAATATGGTCTCAATATAGGATAGACACTCTGTTCGCGTTATCATAGTCACATCATCGACAGCCAATAAAGTTGTCACTATAACAAAACTGAGCACAAGCAAATGGAAGTAGCGAGTATTATTGCGCTCAGCATGGGCGCTGCTTGGGCAAGTGGCATCAACCTGTACGCCACTTTATTCATGCTCGGGTATATGGCATCGACAGGTAATATCACCCTCCCTGCAGAACTAGAAGTGCTTACCAACCCAATGGTGATGACGGCTGCAGGCTTTATGTATTGCGTTGAGTTTTTTGCTGACAAAATCCCTGGGGTTGATTCGGCTTGGGATTCTATCCATACCTTCATTCGCATTCCCGCTGGTGCCATGCTGGCTTCTAGTGCTATTGGCGATGTCACACCCGCTATCGAATTAACAACTGCTTTGTTGGGTGGCGCTTTAGCTGCTGGGACACATACCACTAAAGCCGGAACACGCTTATTGATCAATACATCGCCTGAGCCTGTCAGCAACTGGACAGCCTCTATCACTGAGGATCTAATTGTGATCGGTGGTTTGTGGACTGCGTTGAATCACCCTGTGCTCTTTATTATTGGTTTAATCATTTTTATCTTATTCATGATTTGGGTCTTACCCAGACTATGGCGGATTATTAAATTCTTATTCCGTCGTATTGGTAGCTGGTTGGGCTTCTGTGAACCACCAGCTCCGCTGACAAAAAACACAGGTAAATCTATTATCAGTTCAGGACAGGATGCGGATTTTAGCCCCCAACTTTAAGTTGGAAAAAAACACCCGCTGAGCTGCGGCGCATGTCAAAGTCATCGCTGTAGCCCATCGTGGTTTCTGATGCTCCTAAAAATAAATAACCACCGGGATTCAGAATTTCTGCCATACGTTTAAGAATGTCTGTTTTACGCTCAGGTGAGAAATAAATTAAAACGTTTCGGCAAAAAATAATATCGAACTTGCCTAGCCCCACGTAGCTCTCTAATAAGTTTTGAGGTTTAAAACTGACTCGGCGTTTAATTTCATCGATTACTGTCCATCCACTCTCTACTTGCTTGAAATAGCTTCGCTTTCTTTGCTCTGACAATCCACGCTCAAGGGTGCCTGCTTCATAATAGGCTCGCTTTGCCTCCTCAAGCATACTCGTAGAAATATCTGTTGCTATAATATGCGTATTCGTTAATTTACTTCGTCCAGCCGACGCTAAATATTCGTTTAAGGCTATGCTTATCGTATAGGGCTCTTGTCCTGATGAGCAGGCTGCAGACCATACTCTGCAACCCATTCTTCCTTGTTCTTCATCCATCTGCGGGAAAACACTTTTTTCTAATACGCTAAATGGGCTACTATCTCTGAACCAAGAAGTTTCATTGGTTGTCATAGCATCACTGACTCCATCTCGAAGACGTCTTTGGCCGAACTGACTAATTTGTGCTAACAATTCACCGATAGAGCTGACCTGTTCATCTCTTAGTAATTTTGCCAGCCTACTGACGATAAGATATTGTTTTCCTTCGCCCAATAAAATGCCGCATGTCTCTTCTAAAAAAGATTTGAACTGTTGGTATTCATTTGCAGTTATTTTATTGGTATTTGGCATATCACTTTATAATTAAAAACAAATTTTAGGCACTCACTCGGCGTGGGTTTCGGGAGTATAGTAGATATTCCATCACTTGGGTTATTTACTCGTTTGCCCTACTTATCTAAAGAGTTAATTAAATTGATGAAGAACATCCTTATTACTGGTTGCTCCACAGGCATTGGCTATTGTGCAGCCAAAACATTACATCAAAAAGGTTACCCAGTTATCGCCACCGTTAGAAACATTTCTGATGCCCAAAGCCTACAGGCCGAAGGAATCACATGTATCGAACTCGACTTAACGGATAGTCAATCCATTATTAATGCTTTTAAATTTGCTTGTGATCACTTTAACGGCCATATTGATGTGTTATTTAATAATGCTGCATTTGGTCAACCTGGCGCTGTAGAAGACCTTTCCCGGGCAGTATTGCGTGAGCAATTCGAAACGAATGTCTTCGGTACCCAGGAACTGACTAATTTAGTCATTGCCCAAATGCGCCAACAAGGCCATGGCCGTATTGCATACAACAGTTCAGTCTTAGGTATTATTTCTCTCGCGTATCGTGGTGCATACAATGCCAGTAAGTATGCAATTGAAGGATTGGCTGACACCTTGAGGTTAGAGCTGCGTGAGACAGGTATTCATATCAGCCTCATCGAGCCAGGTCCAATAGTCAGCCAATTTCGCGCCAATGCTTACGCTAAATATCAACAAAATATTGATAAAACAGTGAGCGCACATCGTGATACTTATGAAGCAATGGAGCGGCGCCTGACCAAGTCAGGTCCTGCAGCGCCGTTTACCTTACCGGCTGATGCTGTCGTTGATAAGCTACTTCACGTGATTGAAAGCAAACGACCAAAAGTTCGTTATTACGTCACTTTCCCAACTTATTTATTTGCCACTTTAAAGCGCATCCTGCCTCATCGGGCCTTAGATTGGATTTTAACTAAAGTTTCGGATGGTTAACATAACTTAAGCCCATATTCTGCGAGAATTAATCAAAAGGACGTTTCATAGACAGGGCATCGATGGCTAAAATTTCACGTAATAGTTTGCAATGGCAAACAGCGGTTAATACTTTTACCAGCATTATGATTGCCGGATTAATTGCTGTTTCCACCTCCGCTTATGCTATTTATTCCCAAACTTTCGATATTGATATTCCTAAGATTGAATTGATCTTATACCATAGCTTGGCTGTTGGTTTATTATTGTTTTTTGCCCTGTTATTTTCGATTAGGACTTATGTCGAGTTATCTGGACCACTTGAGAACTTATCTTTAATTACCAGTACTTTGCCCTTATTATCATCTAAAAAATATGATGAAGCTAAGGCGACTTTTCAGCACATTTCAAATGCTTCTGAATACCATGAAATAAACCACTTGCAGTACGCCTCTTTTCAATTGGCCAATTTACTAGAAAAACTAGATGCTGATATGGCTGAACGCTCGCGTTCTCTTAGCACTAAAAATATCGAGCTTGAGGCCGAACGTGATTTTGCCAAGAACCTCGTCGATACTGCACAGCTCATTATTCTCACTGTCGACAATCAATTTAAAATCACCTTATTCAATCATCATGCTGAAGATATTATGGGGCTTAATGAGGTTGATTTGATCGGTGATAATGCGGCTCGCATGTTCCCTTCAGGCAACTGGACTGAAGCAAAAAGCCTCTTTATTGAATTATTAGCCGGTAATATGCCCATTGCTCAGCAAGAAGCAGAACTCATTGATGCGATGGGTAACATCAAGCAGGTTTCATGGTTACATTCCCCGATTGCTATCGGCAATGACACTAATGCGGTTCTCTGTGTCGGCCTAGATATGACGGAAAAGAAAGCCGCTGACAAACGTGTCATTTGGATGGCGGAACATGATCCACTCACTGACCTTTGTAACCGCAGAAAATTCACTGAAGAATTTGAGAAATCATTACGTACAGCCATCCGCTACAATCACAAAAACACATTATTATTTCTTGATCTAGATCAGTTCAAAGACATTAACGATACTAGTGGTCACCAAGCAGGAGATGAGCTGCTCCAATTAGTCGCTAATACTTTGATACGCGTGACACGTTTCACTGATTTGGTCGCACGCTTAGGTGGCGATGAGTTTGCTATTTTACTACCCGAGAGTGATGCTAGTGGAGCCGCCATCTTAGCCAAAAAAATCATTAAAGAACTAGAACAGATTCAACTGAAATATGGTCAAGTACAACATAAGGTCTCAACGAGTATTGGTATTGTGAATTACCCATTACACGATGCCAGTATTCACGAATTGATGGGCTTTGCAGATTTAGCTATGTATAAAGCGAAAGCCGATGGCAAAGGTACTTATCATACCTTTTCAGTTGAAGATAATACCCAAGCACAGCTGCAAACCCGAGTTTACTGGAAACATGAAATTGAAAGTGCGTTGCAGCAAAGTAACTTTGTTTTGCACTTCCAACCCATTTTGGATATTAAATCTGCCAAAGTGAAACATTATGAAGTGTTAATTCGGATGCGTAACCCCGACAATGGCGAATTAACTATGCCGGGCAAATTTATTGAAATTGCAGAGCAAGCAGGACTGATTAACCGCATCGACCACTATGTTATGCAACGGGCAATCAATAAGCTTGCGGAGTTACAAAAAATAGGCATGGATATTACTTTCTCGATCAATCTCTCAGGCGCCATTGCGGATGACCCTTTGCTTATCCCCATGCTTAAACAATTTATTAAACGCTCTGGGGTTCGCCCTGAAGGTTTAATCTTTGAAATCACTGAAACTGCTGCAGTATCGAACTTACAGCAAGCAAAGAAAATGATGGTCGCCATTAAATCACTCGGCTGCCAATTTGCACTTGATGACTTTGGTGTTGGCTTTTCATCATTCAGTTATATTCGAGAACTGCCAGTTGATATTATTAAAATTGATGGCATTTTCATTAAGGACTTGGATAAAAATGCTGATGACCAATTATTTGTAAAAGCCTTAATCGATGTCGCTAAAGGTATGGGTAAAAAGACAACGGCAGAGTTCGTCGAAAATGCCGACATCTTAGATTTATTAAAAGAATTTGGTGTTGACCATGCACAAGGATATCATGTTGGGAGACCGAGGCCAGAGAGTGATTATGCCAAAGAATGGGGACTGAGCACCGAAGAACTGGAAGAGGAATTTTTGCAAGTTAATTAACTCACCTTCCCCCTCCAGACCTCACTGTTTATACCTTAAATGTCAGCTTCTCGTCTTGTACATCCACTTGAATCTTATCCCCTGCTTTGAACTGGCCTGATAATAAGTCTTGCGCCAAGCTATTTTCCAATTGTTGTTGAATAACCCGCTTGAGTGGCCTCGCGCCATAGACAGGGTCAAATCCAGCCTCGGCTATTAAATCTAATGCCGCATCGCTAATTTCAAAGCCCATATCGTGTTCTAATAAACGCTGTTTTAAATGGCCTAATTGAATTTTAGCAATCTCATGGATTTGCTCACGCTGTAGCGGATGAAATACAACCACATCGTCAACGCGATTAATAAATTCCGGTCTAAAATGTTGACCAACGATTTCCATAACCGCAGATTTCATCTGATCATAGTGCTCTTCTCCAGACAACTCTTGGATCACGTTCGAACCTAAGTTCGATGTCATCACGATGACGGTGTTTCTAAAGTCAACTGTCCTGCCTTGGCCATCGGTTAACCGCCCGTCGTCCAGTACTTGTAATAAGATATTAAAGACATCGGGATGGGCTTTTTCAACTTCATCTAACAAGATGACAGAATAGGGTTTTCTGCGTACAGCTTCAGTTAAATAACCACCTTCTTCATAACCGACGTATCCTGGCGGTGCACCCACCAATCGCGCGACACTATGTTTTTCCATAAATTCAGACATGTCTATCCGTACCATCGCATCTTCGGTATCGAATAAGAATGTCGCTAAGGCTTTACATAACTCGGTTTTACCCACGCCTGTTGGTCCTAAAAACAGAAAAGAGCCATTGGGTTTATTGGGATCAGATAAACCCGCACGCGAACGCCTGATGGCGTTAGAAACTGAGTTAACTGCTTCTTCTTGACCTATCACGCGCTGATGTAATGCTTCATCCATTTTCAGTAGTTTATCCCGTTCTCCTTCTAACATTTTGGAGACCGGAATCCCTGTCCACTTGGAAACGACTTCTGCAATTTCCTCTTCACCTACTTTGTTTCGTAATAAGGTGAAATCTTGTGTTTCGGCTTTGTCGGCTAAATCGCGTTGTTTCTCTAACTCTGGAATAATGCCGAACCGTAGCTCTGACATTTTGTCGAGATTATTGTTACGTGTTGCAATTTCAAGATCCATTCTGGCTTTTTCTAAGCGATCTTTAGTGTCTTGACTGCCATGCATCATTGATTTTTCTGATTTCCATACTTCTTCTAAATCGGCAAGATCCCGCTCTAGCGTTGTAATTTCAGCTTCTAATATTTGGAGCCGTTTTTTGGAGGCGTCATCACTTTCTTTTTGCAATGCTATTTGTTCAATTTTTAATTGGATTAGACGGCGGTCCATTCGATCCATCGACTCGGGTTTCGAGTCCATTTCCATTCGAATACGACTGGCCGCTTCATCAATTAAATCAATGGCTTTATCTGGTAACTTGCGATCGCTGATGTAACGATGCGATAAGGTGGCCGCAGCAACAATCGCAGGATCGGTAATATCGACATTATGGTGCACTTCGTAGCGCTCACTTAGTCCTCTCAAAATCGCGATGGTATCTTCAACACTGGGTTCACCGACCAAGACCTTTTGGAAACGGCGTTCCAATGCCGCATCTTTTTCAACATATTGGCGATATTCATCTAGTGTCGTGGCACCAATACAATGGAGTTCACCACGTGCCAAGGCTGGCTTCAACATATTACCGGCATCCATGGCACCCTCGGCCTTACCGGCACCGACCATAGTATGAATTTCATCGATGAATAAAATAATTTGACCTTCTTGCTTCGACAAGTCTTTTAAAACGGCCTTTAAGCGTTCTTCAAATTCACCACGAAATTTAGCACCAGCAATCAAAGCCCCCATATCGAGCGACAATAGCCGCTTGTGCTTCATGCTTTCGGGTACTTCGCCATTAATAATGCGTTGTGCTAACCCTTCAGCGATGGCTGTTTTACCGACACCTGGCTCTCCAATCAGTACTGGGTTATTTTTAGTGCGGCGTTGCAATACTTGGATTGTGCGACGGATTTCATCATCGCGACCAATCACTGGATCCAACTTGCCTCTTTCAGCAAAATCAGTCAGATCGATGGTATATTTTTCTAATGCTTGTCGCTGTTCTTCGGCATTTTGATCTGTCACGTTTTCTCCACCTCTGATTTTCTCTATTGCTGATTCAATCGCTTTTTTATTACCCCCATTTTTGCGTAAACTTTCGCCTGCTTGATTCTTATCCTCAATCACAGCTAAGACAAATAATTCACTTGAAGCGTACTGATCTTTACGCTTTTGCATCAGCTTATCGACTTGATTAAATAAGCGGGTCAAATCTTGTGAAATATGAATATCGCCAGTGTCACCTTCAACTTGTGCGAAACGCCCTATTTGGCCTTCCATCTCAGTTCGATAAGCCGCAATATTAACGCCAGTCTGCATTAATAGTGGTTTAACCGTTCCCGCTTGCTGATCAATCAATGCCAACATTAAATGGGCTGGCTCTATAAATTGATGATCGCGTCCTAAGGCCATGCTTTGTGCATCGCTCAGGGCTTCTTGAAATTTGCTGGTTAATTTATCCGCTTGCATTCTCAACTTCCCCTATAAAAAGTATGTGATTTAGAAATGGGGGAGTAAAACTGAAAATCAAGTCCTGTTTGCAGTGCCCGCTGAAATTGCCTCGGTTATTTCAGCTAGGCAAAGCTTCATATCTGCTACATCACACCTCAGCGGTTGATGCATTGTGAGCTTCACTTTCCCTGGCATAAAAGGGGCAAATGCCACTTGGCCTTCGCCTTTTACGCCTGCTATTCTCACCGGATAAATAGCTGCTTGGGACCAAATAGCCAATCGCGCTACTCCGCCTTTTATTTTAAGCGGTGGGTCACTGTCCAAATGAATTTTTCCATGGGGAAATAAAGCGATAACCTCACCCTGTTCTAATGCACGCAATGCTTGCCGCAGCGCCTTTTCAGGTCTGCCAGCTCGATCCACGGGGATACAACCTGATGCTTTGAATAACCAATGTAAGCCCGGCCGTTCGTATTCCTCTCTTGCAATTAAGAAGCGCAATGGACGTCGACAGGCACTTATTAATAAAAAAGGATCTAGGCCGGACACATGATTTGCAACGACAATGGCTGGCCCTGTCGCAGGTAATGGAATTTGTTGGCTATCATCAAGGTGATGGACATGCTTACAAAGTAAACGAACTAAACCATCAATCCAGTTGATGCCTTTACGTTGCCAATCAACTCGTGCTGCGCGATGGCTTAAATAGAGTAGCAACGCAAACAGCGTGGCTAGAATAAAAGCAAGCACAGACCATGACATTATTCGATTTCAAATGGACTTGGGTCACCAAGACCAACACGCATTATTTCGGGCATATCATCAATAAACTCAATGACGGTTGTCGGTTCACTGCCACAAAACTCAGCATCCAATATTAAGTCTACTTGTTTCCCTATTTGATCAACGAT
>Ga0233444_10002230_pt1 | contig 20571 bp, 20 predicted proteins | sample SI_124_October20_6_FD_182792 | JGI IMG/M metagenome (GOLD analysis project Ga0233444, IMG submission 182792) | Seawater microbial communities from Saanich Inlet, British Columbia, Canada - SI_124_October2016_10_MG | ecosystem: Environmental > Aquatic > Marine > Inlet | place: Canada: British... | reverse complement strand
TCCTTTAATTATATTGTTTTAAATATTCCTAAGAAATAGAAATTAGGTTTTTTAATAGAGTTACTTGATATAAATTCAACAACTAAAATGCTTTACGAAAAGCCTCGATAAAACCCTCTAAATCATGCTCACCAAGAAAGTTTATCCCTGCTGCTGCAGGTCGCCCACCTCCACTTTTAAACTTAAGTGCGAGTTCATCAGAACCAACTCCTGATGCAATAGGTGATCGGATTGAAACCATATAGCCGTCCTTTTTATGGGTCAAAATTGCGTGAGCCATATTTGGGTATTTTTGCGATAATTTGTTTCCAAATACACCTGATATTCGCCGCGACCCTACAGTATTTTCTAAAATTAAAATTTTACCCGTTTTAGTACAATCTAGAATTTCTGATTTTTCAGCGAGTAACATGTCACCATCATATTGCTCTTCAAGCAAATCTATAATTGCTCCATTCTCTCTCAAAAAAAGCATAGGGTCCTTATACTTTACCAACATAGAATACAACTCAGATGGTTCATAAAGTAAGTCACTTAGTGAGGATCCATAAGAGTTATAATTTATAAGCCTTCCCAACCGACTCAGGCTTTCCAAAGGAAAATTATATCCTTCAGATTTCCGGCGTGCTAATTTCGGAAAATTATCTCCGAATGCTGCAGTTACTGCCCATGCTCTATAAGCACCATCAAGATGCATATCAACCAACATTGCTGTGCACATTTCTGGGGATGTATTAATTATTGCTTCCAAATTTTCGTTTTCTGGAATTTCTCCTGAGTTATGATGATCTATATATAGTACTTTTGCACCTTCGCCTAATATTCGAATTAAATCTTTTTTATTTGATCGCATTGAAATGTCTAATGCCACTACATTATCATTTATACCCGCATCGACACGTGATAATAGGTTTATGTCGCGTTTATAACCAGTTATTAAAGTTGAGTGCAGAGGAGATGCAAGTCGCAACTGAACCAAAGATATTATTCCGTCAGCATCTCCATTAAATACATCAAAATTAGCCATTATAAATCATAACCTGAAAGAAATCCGTTGTCTTTCAAATATTTTATAATAATTTCAGTAGCCTCAGCAGCTGATAATTTAGTAGTGTCAATTTCAATTTCTGGATTTTCTGGAACTTCATAGTCACTATCTATACCAGTAAAATTTTTGATCTCACCTGCACGGGCCTTAGCATACAAGCCTTTCACATCGCGTGATTCTGCGACATCTAATGGTGTGTTAATAAAAATTTCAATAAAGAACTTATCTCCCAAAAGGTCTCTAGCCATTTGTCGTTCTGCTTTATAAGGCGATATGAATGAAGCTATTGTTATTAAGCCCGCATCTACCATTAATGATGAAACTTCACTCACACGGCGAATATTTTCAACTCGGTCAACCTTGGTAAACCCTAAATCTCTATTGAGACCATGCCTCAGATTATCGCCGTCTAAAATATATGTATGACGGTTTAAATCAAGTAACCGCTTTTCCAATAAATTTGCAATTGTGGACTTTCCTGAACCAGAAAGGCCAGTAAACCAGAGCAATGCAGGATTTTGATTTTTTTGTTTAGCACGTATTAATTTGTTAACCTCTAAGTCTTGCCAAACAACATTACTGGACCTTCGAAGTGCAAAGTCTAACATACCCACGCCAACAGTTTCATTAGTTTGACGGTCAATAATTATTATGCTTCCTGTTTTACGGTTATCCGAATACGCATCATAGGCAATGGGTGCTGACAAAACGAGTGTAGCAACACCAATTTCATTCAAGCCTAGCGTCTTAACCGCTACTTCAGAGAAATCATTGATATCAACTTTATATTTTAGGTTGGATATGCTGGCTAAGACTGTCTTGTTGGTAGTCTTTAACAAGTACTGACGTCCAGGAAACAACTCTTTTTCATTCATCCATAAAATATGGGCCTGAAATTGATCTGCTTGTGCAGTGGGACTGTCACTTGTTGATATCATATCTCCGCGCGATATATCAATTTGATCTTCCAATGTCAGGGTGATTGCCATGTTTTCACAAGCTGACTTCAGATTGCCGCCATGAGTAACAATTTCTTTAACTTTTGAGCACTTTCCAGACGGGCTTACGGTAATACTATCGCCTACATTTATTATACCGGAAGTAATGGTACCTGAAAAACCTCTAAAATCTAAATTTGGCCTATTTACCCACTGTACAGGTAAGCGGAATGGAGCTTCAAAAGTATTTTGATCTACATCAACATGTTCAAGAAAATCTAGAAGGCTTGGCCCTTTATACCATTTTGATCGGCTCGAAAGAGTTGTTATATTATCACCGTTAAGCGCCGATATTGGTATACAAGTAATATCTAAAAACCCAAGATTTTCAGAAAATTTTCTAAAATCAACTTCAATCGCATTAAAAACACCCTGATCAAAATTGTTCAAGTCCATTTTGTTAATAGCCAAAACAACTCTCTTAACCCCGAATAAAGAGACTATATATGCATGCCGGCGGGACTGTTCCTGCAATCCGTAACGGGCATCAATCAGCAGGACGGCCACATCAGCGGTTGACGCCCCCGTAGCCATATTACGTGTATACTGCACATGTCCTGGTGTATCTGCTACGATAAACTTACGCTTGTTTGTCGAAAAATATCGGTAAGCCACATCGATAGTAATGCCCTGCTCTCGTTCAGCGGCCAAACCATCCACCAATAGTGCCAAATCAACTTTTTCACCCTGAGTTCCTAACTTTTTGCTTTCTTTTTCAATGCTGACAAGTTGATCCTCATAAATTTGTTTAGAGTCATAAAGCAAACGACCGATTAATGTAGACTTACCGTCATCAACAGAGCCGCATGTGATAAAGCGAAGAAAACTCTTACTCTCGTGCATATTCAAATAAGCTAAAACATCGGTTGCTATCAAATCGTCATGATGTGACATCAGAAATAACCTTCTTCTTTTTTCTGTTCCATTGAAGCACCAGAGTCTGCGTCGATGATACGACCCTCACGCTCAGATGTAGTCGCAAGGAGCATTTCCTTAATAATATCTGGAAGCGTTTCAGCATCACTTTCAATAGCCCCTGTGAGAGGGTAGCATCCGAGCGTTCTGAAACGTACCATTTTTTCTTCAACTATGTCATCCGGGCCTATTGGCATTCGATCATCATCAACCAAAATTAAGGCGCCATCTTTTCTGATTACATGCCGCTTTTCTGAAAAATATAAATTAGGGATTTGAATATTTTCTTTGTAGATATACTGCCAAATATCCAATTCAGTCCAATTAGAGAGCGGGAAAACACGAAGGCTTTCACCTTTGTTTACTTGGGCATTATAAATATTCCAAAGTTCAGGCCTTTGGTTTTTAACGTCCCAACGATGTTGTGCCGTCCGGAAGGAGAAAATACGTTCTTTAGCTCGTGATTTTTCTTCATCGCGCCTTGCCCCTCCAAAGGCAGCGTCAAACTGGTATTTTTCCATTGCCTGTTTCAGGCCCTGTGTTTTCATAATATTGGTATGCTCAGCTGAACCATGAGTAAACGGTCCAACGTTTTTAGCTAGGCCCTCAGGATTAATGTGAACAATAAGCTCCATCCCAACTTCTTTAGCACGGCGATCCCTAAACTTAATCATTTCCTTAAACTTCCATGTCGTGTCAACATGCAGCAAGGGGAAAGGTGGTCGAGATGGATAAAAAGCTTTTTCAGCAAGATGAAGCATAACAGAACTGTCTTTACCAACAGAATATAGCATAACTGGGTTTTCACATTGCGCTACGACCTCACGCATAATATGAATTGCTTCAGCCTCCAAGTGCTCTAAATGACTCATATTTACACCGTCTTTTCTGATTAACTCTCGTTCGTAATTTTCGAGTCGAGTAAGAGCGGTATTTAATGTTTTGAGAGTGCATTGCCCACCAGCTCTCAAACGGGCAATTCCCTTACCATCGTTTAATAGTTTTCGAGATAAAGTGGATACAGATTGCTCACTAATAGCCGCATATGCCTCAACCCGAATTAAAAATTCTTTTATAGTACTCATAATAGTGGGAAATATCCCACAAATGCTTTTTATATACAAGTAATAAGTAAGAATAATTTAAATTTATATCATAAAATTACTATTTTTAAATAAATATGTGGGAAATAACATATAATATTATTATATCTAAACTAAATCACATCTATGGTAAAAAATTACTTGCCCCGGGAAGCAAGGCCTATTAATCACGCGACTGCAACCAAACACAAAGCTTTTGCGGGCGTGGTGAAATTGGTAGACACGCAAGACTTAAAATCTTGTTTCCGTATGGAAGTGCCGGTTCAAGTCCGGCCGCCCGCACCACTTAACAATTTTTCCGATCTTGGAATAAAATAAATTCAAGAATTTAATTTTTTTATAGAGTTTACTTGCCTTAAGTTACCAATCATACATTCAATCTCTAATTTAATTTTCTGTAATTCCTCGAGGTCAGGGCCACGCGCTACGAATTGAACTCCAATTAATTCTGAGTTAAAATTGGGGTAACTGCCCAAAGTTACATTCATGTAACTTTTTTCTATAATAGATAACGGTAAGGCAGCATCTCCCTCACTAATGCCTTTAGCCATCACAGCAATTGAATATAATTTGATACCAGTCTCAAGTCTATCCTGCACATCAACAAGCATTGCTCTCATAATTGACGGTATTCCAGCAAGAGTAAAGACGTTGTTAACCTGAAAACCTGGTGCTTGACTTATAGGGTTCTTGATCAGGCTTGCTCCTTTGGGTATTCTTGCCATCCTTAGCCTAGCTTTGTTGAGCTCTTTATCGCTGTATCGCTGCTTAAGCATGCATACCGCATCTTCGCGAATATCTATTGATAAGTTAAAAGCTTTTGCAATCGCATCAGCTGTTATATCATCATGCGTGGGCCCTATTCCGCCAGTGGTAAAAACATATGTAAATTTTTTAGAGAACTCCCTAACTGTATTTATTATAATACTTTCATGGTCCTTTATGATTCGTGCCTCTTCAACCCGAATGCCCAGAGGCTCAAGCCACCTAGCAATATAGGATGTATTAGTGTCCTGGGTTCGGCCCGAGAGTAACTCGTCACCTATCACAACTATACCGGCTGTTATTACTTTTTTGCTCATAATGTTACTTTTACTTATAGCCACTCAGTCTATGTAATGTTATACGTCTTAAATGAATTATATAGATGCAAAAGATGCTGAAGATTTTCGCGATGGCGCAATTAAGATTCACACCCATGACGATTTTAATGGCATGCGCAAAGCTGGCCGGTTGGCAGCAGAGTGTCTTGATATGCTGGTTCCATTAACAAGACCAGGCATTAGCACAGAAACAATCGATAAGGCCGCAAGAGAGTTCGTTTTGGATAATGGAGCAATACCAGCTTGCCTAGGTTATCGCGGTTACCAACATACAGTATGCACCTCAGTTAATCACGTAGTTTGTCACGGCATACCAAACTCAAAAACATTAAAAAATGGTGATATCGTGAATATAGATGTCACAGTTATAGTAGACGGGTGGCATGGTGACACTTCGCGAATGTATCCAATTGGAGAAATCAATAGAAAAGCTGAAAGGCTTATCAACATAACATATGAAAGCCTTTTACTTGGTATAGCCGAAGTAAAACCAGGAAAAACAACAGGCGATATCGGATATGCAATTCAAAGATTCGCAGAAAAAGAAAGGTGCTCTGTCGTTCAGGACTTTTGCGGTCATGGATTAGGAAGGCTATTTCATGATGCACCCAATATATTGCATTTTGGCAGGCCTGGTGAAGGAGAGACTTTAAAAGAAGGTATGTTTTTTACAATAGAGCCTATGATTAATCTAGGCAGACCAGATGTTAAAATCTTATCCGATGGCTGGACTGCGGTGACTAGAGATAAGAAACTGACAGCCCAGTTTGAACACTCGATTGGTGTCACAAAGAATGGTTGTGAAATATTTACTTCATCCCCTAAAGGATTAGATAAGCCCCCATATTAAAAATTATTTATTGCCTTCAAAAAAAGGGAAAGCATGAACAACGCATTGACCGTAGAGAGTAAAAGTTACAGAACTACAGTACTTTGGCTACTTACATTAATGTATGTAATAAGCTTCATAGACAGGCAAATTATTGGTATATTATCCCCTTTCATAAAAAATGAAATGGGGCTTACTGATGCGCAGTTAGGGTGGTTAAAAGGATTAGCTTTTGCACTCTTGTACTCAATAGTAGGCATACCAATTGCTTGGCTAGCGGATCGTTATAGTAGAAAAAAAATAATCACAGTCTCCTTAATTGCATGGAGTGGATTTACTGCACTCACAGGCATGGCTGGTAGTTTTATGCAGATGTTTCTTGCAAGAATTGGGGTCGGAATCGGTGAGGCCGGGGGTTCACCGCCGTCACACTCTATTATATCAGACCTCTACCCTAAAGAAAAAAGGGCTTCAGCTCTAGGCATTTATTCTTTGGGAATTCCTATCGGAATAGGTTTTTCTTATCTGCTAGCTGGCGCCTTAGTAGAAAAATTTGGCTGGAGAGGAACACTCTACATTTTAGGTGTTGTCGGAATTTTACTGGCTGTGATTCTGGCAATAATTGTCAAAGAACCAAAACGAGGACAAATGGATGGAAAAAACATAAATTTAAAAACAGTTTCAATAAGTTACTCAATCACAGTTTTATCTAAAATTCCAAGCTGGTGGGCCATGTGCATGGGAATTGCATGGGTTAGCTTTGGAGGATACGCAGTATCAGCTTGGGGAGTCGATTACATAATGAGATTCAAGCCAGAGTACATGCCAAATCCAGATAACAATAAGTTTGAATGGATTATGTTTTGGCTGGGAATGATACATTTGCTTGGATATGGTGCTGGAACCTACTTTGGAGCTGTTATCACAGAGAAATTAGCTCGCAAGAACATTAGCTTTTATGGAATTATGCCGGGGGCCGTGCTTATAATAGGTGTACCTTGCCTGGTTGCAGCTTTTTGGGTTCAAAGTATTTATCTTCACCTCGGATTAATTACCGTTTATCTCATTTCTGCAGGATTTTATCTTGGTCCAAGTTTTGCTGCAGCTCAAACACTTGCACCCATAAATATGCGAGCTATGTCTACAGCTCTATTTTTCTTAGTACTAAATATTATTGCCCTCGGCGGTGGTCCAACTTTTGTAGGAATGTTGAGCGAATCTCTTTCTTATAAATACGGAGATACTCATGCGCTGAGACTGGCTATATCATCCTTAGTGTTTCCATATATTCTATCAGTAATATCGTTTTTTTGGGCAGCAAAAACACTTCCAAAAGACTGGGAAATAGCAGACATCCGAAATAAAAAACTAGCAAATGAATAGTCAATCAAAATTATATTGGCCAAACACCTACCCTGCCCTTAAGGCTTATAATAAATATACAGTGAGTTACTTATGATTAATCGATATGCGCGCAAAGAAATGACTGAAATATGGTCAGCAGCAACAAAGTACAAAATTTGGTTTGAAATTGAAGCTTATGGTTGTGACGCCCTTGCTGAAATTGGTGTTATCCCAAAAGAGTCAGCAGAAAACATTTGGAAGCGAGGCGGGAATGTTGAATTTAATGTATCAAAAATAGATGAAATAGAACGGGAAGTTAAGCATGACGTAATAGCATTCCTAACACACTTAGCTGAGTTTATCGGTGACGATTCCAGATTTGTTCATCAAGGATTCACTAGCTCAGACATATTAGATACAACTCTGTCAGTTCAACTTACTAGAGCTACAGACATACTTCTCTTGGGTATTGATAGGGTATTGGATGCACTAAAAAACCTCGCCTTCGAACATAAAAACACAATCACTATCGGTAGAAGTCATGGAATTCATGCAGAACCGACAACATTTGGAATTAAACTAGCACGTTTTTATGCTGAATTTTCTCGTAATAAAATTAGGTTGTTATCAGCGCGCGAAGAAATATCTGTGTGCGCTATATCTGGAGCAATTGGTACGTTCGCAAACATAGATCCATCAGTTGAACAACATGTAGCTAAAAAAATGGGCTTAAATGTAGAGCCCGTATCATCACAAATCATTCCTCGGGATCGGCATGCTGCATATTTCTCTACACTTGGTGTTATAGCAAGTTCTATAGAAAATGTTGCAGTAGAAATTAGGCACCTGCAAAGGACTGAAGTACTTGAAGCAGAAGAATTTTTTTCCAAAGGGCAGAAAGGTTCATCTGCCATGCCGCACAAGAGAAACCCAGTCCTAACAGAAAACTTAACAGGCCTGGCTAGGCTAGTGAGAATGGCAGTTACACCCGCTTTAGAAAATGTTGCTCTTTGGCATGAACGTGATATTTCCCACAGTTCAGTCGAGCGCGGGATTGCACCAGATGCAACAGCGCACTTAGACTTTGCTCTTCATCGACTAGCTGGAGTTATTGAAAACTTAGTTGTCTACCCAGGAAAAATGAAATCTAATATGGATAGACTTGGCGGCTTACATAACAGCCAAAGGCTTCTACTCGCTTTAACGCAAGCGGGAGAACAAAGGGAAAGTGCTTATAGATTAGTGCAAAGAAACGCGATGAAAGTATGGGATATATTTCGCGAAAACGGTAGCGCAGGTGAAGGGTCATTCAAAGCTTTAATTTTATCTGATACAGATATAATGAAATTGCTGACTGATAAACAAGTACAAAGCATGTTTGACGATGAATATCATTTAAAACATGTTGAAACGATTTTTAGTCGTGTATTTAATTAGATAAATTAAACTGTTTCAACAACTAATAAAATGATGAACATTGCCGTTATTGATTGAATAAGCTATAAATTAGGTTCAGTTGCCCCCCGAGTCGGGGCCAAAAAGAGATAAATATGAGCCGACGAAAAAAGATCTATGAAGGTAAAGCAAAAATACTTTACGAAGGACCTGAACCAGGAACTTTAGTTCAATATTTTAAGGATGATGCCACTGCCTTTAACGCTCAAAAAAAAGCAACTCTTGATGGCAAAGGTGTTCTGAATAATAGAATATCTGAGTACGTAATGTTACGCTTATCTGAAATAGGCATACCTACACATTTTCTCAAACGAATAAACATGCGCGAGCAGTTAATAAAAAAAGTTGAGATTATTCCCCTTGAAGTTATTTGTAGGAATACAGCTGCCGGTACAATGTCTAAGCGATTAGGCATTGAAGAAGGTGAAAAACTACCGCGAACAATAGTGGAATTTTGCCTCAAACGTGACGACTTAGGAGACCCATTAATAGCGGAAGAACATATTCACGCATTCGGCTGGGCTACCCATGCTGAACTTGATGAAATGATTGCAATGACGCTACGTATCAATGATTACTTACAAGGCATGTTTGCCGGCATAGGTATCAACCTGATAGACTTCAAAATAGAATTTGGACGATTACCTGACCTCAATGGCGGACATGAAGTTATTCTTGCCGATGAAATTAGTCCTGATAGTTGCAGACTTTGGGATAGAGATACCAATAAAAAATTAGATAAAGACAGGTTTCGCAGAGACCTAGGCGATGTAACGGAAGCTTACACAGAAGTTGCTACTCGTTTAGGAATTCTACAATTAAATCAGCCGAAAGGCAAACCTAACCTTTCCGTAGTAACCAACGAAGAATAGCGAGTTATCAATGAAAGCAATAATTCATATAGGCCTCAAACCCGGTGTTCTAGACCCTCAAGGAAGAGCTATTTCGAGATCACTCAACGATCTGGGGTTTGATGAAGTAGTCAATGCTCGCCAAGGAAAAGTTATAGAGATAGATATAAAAGGTAAAGACACTGAATTAGCACATAAAAGAGTTACTAATATGTGTGAGAAATTACTAGCAAACACCGTAATAGAAAGTTATCTTGTAGAGATAAAGAAGTAATGCGAACAGCAGTCATCACCTTTCCAGCCTCTAACTGCGACCGTGACGCAGCTGTAGCTTTGCGCAAAGTTACAGGAATAAAACCCGTGATGGTTTGGCACCGAGACACAGAGCTACCAAAGGATATAGAATTTGTAATTATTCCTGGCGGTTTTTCTTATGGTGATTACTTAAGATGCGGAGCAATGGCCTCTAGATCACCTATAGTTGCCGACCTTGTGAAGAAAGCAAAAAAAGGATTGGCAATTGCAGGCTTCTGTAATGGATTTCAAGTTTTAACGGAGGCAGGTCTTCTGCCAGGTGCACTTATGAGAAACAAAGGCTTAAAATTTGTTTGTCGGCCTGAAAAATTAGAAATAATCAACAACACTTCGCGATATACAGCAAAATATAATGATCAATCAGAGGTGGTTTATCCAGTAGCCCACCATGATGGTAATTATTATGCAGATAAAGAGACACTCAATAAGATTGAAGGTCAAGGACAAGTAATATTTCGTTACAAAGATAATCCTAACGGTTCTGTCAATGACATAGCTGGAATATGCAATGAGGGTGGAAATGTTTTTGGTATGATGCCTCACCCAGAACGTGCAATTGATCCAATGCACGGTGGAACCGATGGAATTAAATTATTTAAATCAATTATTGAGTCTATTTAATGAGCAAAAAGGTAAAGATTACTCCTGAAGTAGTAGCTGAGCATGGTCTTTCTGAGGAAGAGTATGAAGTAATCTTAGACCGTCTTGGAAGGGAACCTAACATAAATGAATTAGGAATATTTTCGGTTATGTGGTCAGAGCATTGCTCATACAAATCTTCACGTCGACACCTTAGCAAGTTTTTAACTAAAGGCGATAGAGTAATTCAAGGACCAGGTGAAAATGCCGGAGTAATCGACATAGATGATGGAGATGCAATCATCTTTAAAATGGAATCCCACAATCACCCATCATATATCGAGCCATATCAGGGTGCCGCTACTGGGGTAGGTGGAATCATGCGCGATGTCTTCACAATGGGGGCCAGACCGATTGCATTAATGAACGCATTAAGATTCGGTGAGCATTCCCACTGGAAGACCAAGCAGTTAGTCAATGGTGTGGTAGCAGGAATCGGTGGATATGGGAATTGTGTCGGAGTGCCAACTGTGGGCGGCGAAACAAACTTTCACAAAGGTTATAATGGAAATATATTAGTCAATGCTATGTGCGTGGGTTTAGCGCGAACAGATAAGGTTTTCTATTCAGCAGCTAAAGGTGTTGGTAACCCAATATTTTATGTGGGCTCGAAAACAGGCCGCGATGGCATTCATGGGGCGACTATGGCCTCTGCTGAATTTGATGATAATTCAGAGGAGAAACGCCCAACAGTTCAAGTGGGTGATCCGTTTACTGAAAAACTTCTTATCGAAGCGTGCTTGGAGTTAATGGAAACAGATGCGATTATAGCCATTCAAGACATGGGAGCGGCTGGCCTTACATCATCATCGATAGAAATGGCTGATAAGGGAGGCGTAGGAGTTTTAATTAACCTTGATGATGTGCCCCAACGAGAAGAAGGTATGACACCTTATGAGATGATGCTTTCTGAGTCGCAGGAAAGAATGTTAATGGTCATAAAGCCTGGTAAAGAAAAATTAGCATATGAAATTTTTGAGAAATGGGAGCTTGATGTAGCTTTGATTGGAAAAACTACAGATACCGGTAGGTTAGTTCTAAAACACAAAAAGAAAAAGGTCTGCGATATCCCCATAGCTCCATTAGCAGATGACGCACCCAACTTAAATAGGCCCTACAAAGTGCCTAAACCTCTACCCATTATCAACTCCTCAGACATTCATGAAACCCAAGATTATAATGATGCTCTTCTCAGAATTATGGGAAGTCCTGATATTTGCTCTAAAAGGTGGATATGGGAGCAATATGATCGCCATGTAATGACAGATACTCTCGATAGCAGTCAGAGCGGAGGTGATGCAGCAATCATTAGAATACACAATAAAAATAAAGCTGTAGCCATAACAACAGATTGTACTCCCAGATATGTACAAGCTGACCCATACCAAGGCGGAAAACAATGTGTTGCTGAAACATGGAGAAACCTTACTTGTGTAGGCGCAGACCCTATAGCAATTACTGACTGCTTGAATTTTGGCAACCCTGAACGGGAAGATATCATGGGTCAATTTGTTGGTGCAATTGAGGGAATGAATGAAGCATGCAGAGCTTTCGACTATCCAGTTGTGTCGGGTAACGTATCTCTTTACAACGAAACAAATGGAGTAGCTATTCCGCCAACCCCAGCTGTTGGCGGGGTTGGCCTTATACCTGATCTTGAATATTTTTCATCTATCTCTGGCGCTAAAGAAGGCGATACTCTTATTATGATCGGTGAAACTAACGGTTGGTTGGGTTCGTCAATCTATCTTCGCGAAATACTTAGAAGAGAAGATGGAGCACCCCCGCCCGTAGACCTTGATGTAGAAAAAATAAATGGCGATTACATCAGAAAACTTATCAGAAATAAGCGGGTTAATGCTGTTCATGATTGTTCTGACGGCGGAATGGCAATAGCAGCATGCGAGCTAGCACTTACAAACAATATTGGTGTTCACTTACAACGCTCATCAGGTTGCCCATTACATGCTTGGTTATTTGGTGAGGACCAAGCGAGGTATTTAATATCAGTTGAAAAAAATAGTGTAAATCCTATCCTGACGACTGCTGAAGATAGAGGCGTAAAAGCATATATTGTAGGTAAAGTAGGAGGTATGAATATAAAAGCAGAGGGAGCTTTTGATTTACCAATTTCAACAGTTCGTGAAAAGCATGAAAACTTCTTGCCAGAACTAATGTCTTAATGAGTATGCTTGGTAAAGATATCGCCGATTTAATTGTAAAGTCTATTCCTGACGCAAAGGTCGAAATGATTGACCTTGCTGGTGACAACAATCATTGGAAAGCCATTGTCATAAGTAAATCTTTTCAAGGTCTTAATAGAGTTCGGCAACACCAGATGGTATACCAAGCGCTAGAAGGAAAAATGGACGGCTCTGATGGCGAGCTTCATGCACTAGCATTAGAAACTAGGGTAGATTAAAAATACCCTAGATTTCACACTGTTCTTCAAAAGAAGGCTTTAATAGCTCCACGTGATTAAATAATGAATACTTATCTTTATTCGGATCTGTTTCTGCTTGTTTTTTAACGGTTTCAAAATATTTGCAGGCAGAAGTTAATTTTCCAGACTTTAAATATACATTAGCAAGATTTAAGGTTTGAAATGGGTCAAAGCCTTTATCATGAACCTCCTCATAAACGATTGCAGCATTACGAGCAGCTGAAGTTAAAGGTATATCTGATGAGCCGTATATTCGCAGTAAGTGATCTGTAGAAGTGAAATCCTCGTCATTATATTTTAATACTGTTTCAAAATGATTTATTGAAATTTCTAAATCTTCATTGAGAGTAAACAATCTAGGCTCTGTATCCTCTAATTCTTCGAACTTTGAATCATGGGATTTATGAAAATAAATATCACCTAATACTCTTAGTGAGTTAACATTATCAGGATCAAGGCCTAAAGCAGATTTCGCGTAACTAATCGCATCATCAAAGTTTTCATTATATTGATAATAGAGTGATCTAGCATTCAAAGACTCAGAGGTTTGACCAAACTCTTTTTCAAAACTATTTATTTTTTTTACATATGCGGTACGAGTGCTTTTGTTATATAAAAAATTTCTTTGTCCCTTAGCCATTTGCATATTTACTTCGCCGGCAGATAATTTTTTTCTAGAAACCTTAACTTTGAAAAAGTCTGGTCCAGGTCTATACTGCTGAACACTGAATTTATTACTTTGGAAATACTCTTTGGCATCTTTGTGAAAATCTATAGCTTTTATGCCAAAACCTTCCTCAAAAGCCTCAATTGGTTCAGTACCAGAATTTATTAGGTCTAAGTAATTTCCTAACCTTTTATTTATTTGAGTGTTTGCTTGCAAGTAGGAAACATATAACCAACTTTGTGCATAAAATTGGTTCATCATAATGCCTCTTTTTCTTCCAGATTTATCAGAAAATGGGTATACGCGTATTGCACTTATAACGTCTTCAATATCCACCCATTTAAAGCCTCCCTTCATTATACCCTGCGCGTGATCAGCACAAGCACTCCCCATTTCAAGAACATTATCTTCAAGCATCTTAAAACATGAAAGGTAGTTTGCATGCCCTTCGTCATACCATCTTGGATAAGCACGGTCCATGTAGTAATGGAGGATATGATGGCTATATTCATGAAGCATCACTTGATTATCAAAGCTATTTTGTTTCTCGTTACTGGCTATTGTAGTCAACATCATAGGACGACCCTCATAGTCGCTTGTGTAAAGTCCAGCCACCCCGCGTGTTCCAGCAAAACTTCGTAGTTGAGCTCCATTATCGAAAGCATAAATAGTTATTTTTTCTTCATCATCAATGTATGGGTCTAAACCGCCTAATGTCATAATTAGTCTGCGGTATATCTCCATCTTTTCTAGTGTTTGCTTGGCTATTTTAGGTGAGACATCGCCGTATAATATTATATTCTTAGACTCAGCTTTTAATGCAGCAGCATTTACTGAGGTTGAATAGAATAAAATTAAAAAAGACAGAATTAGGAATGAAGTTTTCTTTAGCACGCTAGTCCTTTAGTTTTTGTTATCTTATATGTATTCAAATTTATTTTATCTAGGTCAAGTATATCTTTAAGATATCTTGATTACTTTAAAGTTTTATAAATTATACTATTGATATGCTTCTAGATAAATCATATTTGTTTGAATAACAAAGAGGAAAAGAACATGTCAGTAAATGATGTCATAAGCAAAACGATCAAAGATAACAATGTTGTTATCTACATGAAGGGTACACCTGTGTTTCCACAGTGTGGCTTTTCATCAACGGTAGTTCAAATATTTGATTATCTGGGCGTAAAATATGAAAGTGTTAACGTACTTGAAAACGCCGAAATAAGACAAGGCATCAAAGACTATAACAATTGGCCAACTATTCCACAAATTTTCATCAAAGGGGAATTTATAGGGGGCTGTGATATCGTAAAAGATATGTTCGAAACAGGCGAAATGCGCCAGTTTCTAGATTCCAATGGAATAGAAACTGAAGCGCAAAATTAACCTAACCGTTAGGTGTAATTATCTTGAATAGAATTCGACCACTAGATTTGGTTCCATTACCACTGGGTATGGAACTTCATCAAAACTTGGGGTTCGTGTAAATGTCGACTTCATTCCTTTAGGATCAACACTGATATAATCTGGAAGCTCACGTTCAGCACTTTCTAATGCTTCAAGAACAAGAGCCATAGTTCTTGATTTTTCGCGAACCTCAATTACGTCGCCTTCACGGCATCTGTATGAGGGTATATTAACTTTCTTACCATTAACCAGAATATGTCCATGGTTTACGAACTGACGTGCAGAAAACACTGTAGGCACAAACTTAGAACGATAGACTATAGTATCTAATCTCCTTTCAAGTAACCCTATCAAGTTTTCAGATGCATCGCCTCTTTGACGAGTAGCCTCGTCATAAGTTCTTCTGAACTGCTTTTCTGTAATGTTACCATAGTAGCCTTTAAGCTTCTGCTTGGCACGCAACTGAGTACCAAAATCAGACATCTTACCCCTACGGGCGTTAGCACCGTGCTGACCAGGCGCATATGCGCGCTTGTTTACGGGTGACTTAGGTCGACCCCATATATTTTCGCCCATACGGCGATCAATTTTATATTTTGTGGAATGGCGCTTTGACATGAGTTATAGCCTTTAGTTTGACATAGCCCGGCTAAACAATTCAGTTGTTAGCGATCGCAACGGCGAGACTCTATCGTTCCGTAATTGAGCGCCTTCTAAAATATTACATGCACAAGTCAAGTTAAATATATACCGGCTGGGTATTGAATAAATATTTATTTGTGACAAGGAATGTGAATGCACACAGAGAACCAAAATAAACTTGATGATGTAGGTATTGGTTTAATATCTGGTATTTTAGCTTATACATTTTGGGGTTTTTTTCCGATTTACTTTAAACTAACGCAGGACGCTAACCCTGTTGAGATATTAGCCCATCGAATAGCTTGGTCTGTTCCTTTTGCTCTAATAATCATAGCAATGCGCAAACAATGGAATGAATTAAGCACTGCATTTAAAAGTCCAAAATTATTAACTACATTATTTTTCTCTGCAATTGCATTATCTATCAATTGGGGGGTTTTCATATATGCGGTTCAAAATGATCAAATTTTTCAAGCTAGTTTAGGGTATTTCATAAACCCCCTCATGTATATCCTTATAGGTGTTCTGTTTTTTAAAGAGAAACTAACAAAGTTTCAAAATTTTTCTGTAGTGCTCGCATTTATTGGTGTTTTTATTCTTACTTTGTATGGGGGTGTTTTCCCATATGTTTCTATTGTATTAGCTGTAAGTTTTTCTATTTATGGAGTAATTAGAAAACAAGCAGATATTGGATCCATACCGGGCTTAATAATAGAAACGGCTATTTTGTTTATACCCGCAATATTATTTCTTGTATGGCTTGGATCTTCAAGTGGTTTAACTTTTGGAAATACTCCTAAAATTACATTTCTGTTAATACTAGCAGGTCCCCTTACCGTCCTGCCTCTTTGGGCATTTACTTTAGCAGCTAAAAAACTAAAGCTCTCTACACTAGGCATGCTTCAATATATTGGTCCCACAGGACAATTTATTCTTGCACTATATTATGGGGAAAGTTTCACTCCCGCTTATGCGATATGCTTCAGTCTCATATGGATTGGTATAATTCTGTATAGTTATGATAGCTATCTCAACTATTCAAAAAAATAAAATACGCTATTTTATCTATCCAACCTTTTTCCAATTAAACCAACAACAACACCCAACAAGAGTATAAAAAGTAAAGCTATGGCTGTATTTTCTAACATTCCACTGGAACTTCTCAAATTAGCTAAAAACCAACCTAATATATAAACTGTAAAAGTTATTAATAGCTGACCGCAAAATAAGAAAAAACCATCACTAAAGCGATTATAGTCAGGGTTAAGTGGCGCCTTTTGAAGGTTATCTCTTCTGCTTGGAGCTACAAAAAGTGTCGATAAAAATGCTGTGAATATCAAAAACCCAATATGAATTCCATAATAACCAAGTGCGGCAGAAATAACTATAAACAAGTAAACTATATATTTCATTTTTTATTAATTCCTCTTCCCCTGCCCCTGGAAAGGGCTTTTATTATTCCACGCATTGTTTGCACTTCCTGTTTTGTTAGTCGCGCTCTGGTATAAGGAGAGCGAATATTTTGAACCATTAGGTTCTTTTTTTCTGGTGGGTAAAAAAAACCTGCGTCCGTGAGCTCTCCTTCTAAATGCTCAAACATTCTTATTAAATCAACTCTATCAGCAGAGTCGCTTATATTTTTTTGAAATATTTCCGGCGGCATACCACCACCTTTAGAACTCGCCCATATATAGGAGAATATATTTACTGCTTGCGCTAGATTTAAAGACTGGAAACCTGGATTTACTGGATAAGTCAGAATTGCATCAGATAATGCTACATCGTTATTCGTTAATCCTGCTTTTTCAGGTCCAAACATTATACCTGTCGGTACTCCTTTATCAGAATAATGCCTGAGTGTTTTCCCGACAGCATGAGTTCCTACAACGGGAATTTCCATTTCTCTCCTTCGAGCGGTAGCCGCAAGAACAAATTTAAGGTCAGATATTGCCTCGTCCAATGTCTCAAAAACTTTTGCATTATCCATAACTATTTTTGCACCAGCTGCCATAGGAGCAGCGGCAGGGTTAGGCCAGCCATCTCTAGGAGCAACTAACCGTAATTCATAGAGACCGAAATTTAGCATACAGCGACAAACTGCACCTATATTTTCTCCGAGTTGAGGCCTCACGAGGATTACAACAGGTAAATTTCTAGTAAAATCAAAATTAATTTTATTTCCTAGCTGATCTTTCTTAGTTTTTCCCATCTTCTCCCTTTTAATATTATTGCGCCTCTGTTACACCCCGGCAAAACAAGTAAACAACTCCCGTTACAGAGGACATTATGAGTAAAATCAAGGTAAATAATCCAGTAGTCAATATGAATGGTGATGAAATGACACGCATCATTTGGGATTTAATAATAGAAAGGCTCATTAACCCATACATAGATATTGAACTTCTTGACTATGATTTATCCATACAAAGCCGAGATGCTACTAATGACCAAATCACCGTTGATGCTGCAAATGCTATAAAGAAATGTAATGTAGGGATAAAATGCGCAACTATTACACCCGACGAACAACGTGTAGAAGAATTTGATTTAAAAGAAATGTGGCGCTCACCTAACGGAACTATTCGTAATATTTTAGGAGGAGTCGTTTTTCGTGAACCTATAATATGTTCAAATGTACCAAGGTTAGTGCCCGGATGGACACAACCAATAGTCATCGGTCGTCATGCTTATGGAGATCAATATAAGGCAACAGATTTTTTAGTTCCCGGAAAAGGAAAATTGAAAATGACATGGGAAGGTGAAAATGGCCAAAAAATTGAAAAAGAAGTTTTCGACTTTCCTGATTCAGGGGTTGCTATGGGAATGTACAATCTAGATGAGTCCATCAAAGATTTTGCCAGAGCATGTTTTAATTATGGGATACAGCGTAGGTGGCCTGTTTACTTATCGACTAAAAATACAATTCTAAAAAAATATGATGGACGCTTCAAAGATATATTCCAAGAGGTTTACGAAACTGAGTTTGAGAGTAAATTTAATGATTTTGGTGGTGAATATCAACACAGACTAATTGATGATATGGTTGCAGCGGCAATGAAGTGGTCTGGTGGATACATCTGGGCATGCAAAAACTATGATGGAGATGTTCAGTCTGATACTGTAGCACAAGGGTTTGGTTCTTTGGGGTTAATGACTTCATTTTTACTTACCCCCGATGGAAAAACTATGGAAGCTGAAGCTGCACATGGCACTGTAACAAGGCACTACAGAAACCATCAAAAAGGTGAAGCCACTTCGACTAACTCAACAGCATCTATTTTTGCTTGGACGAGAGGGTTAGCGCATCGCGGTAAAATTGATTCAAATGAAGAACTTATACACTTTGCAAAAAACCTAGAAAAAACAGTAATTGAAACAGTAGAGTCAGGACAAATGACTAAAGACCTTGCTTTATTAGTCGGCGATCAACAGGGGTGGCTTACAACAACAGGGTATCTAGAGGCTATTGCAGAGAATTTTGAAAGAAAAATGGCTTAATATTAGTGGGTCAGCTACTTTAAAGACTTTTATTAAATTTTGTTCCTTATAGCATTCAAAGCATCCGCTGCTTTGGATGCTTGACTACCTCCAGCTTGTGCCATGGTAGGCTTACCGCCGCCTCGCCCACCTACAATTTCAGCACCCGCATTTACTAACTCAACTGCATTATAAGTTTCTGCAAGATCTTTTGTTACTGCTACTATTAGTGCAACTTTTTCATGATCCGTACCGATAAAACAGACAATTCCTGTGTCTATAGATGCTATCTTCTCATTGACTAAGGAACGAAGGTCTTTTCCCGACATTCCATTTAAAACAGCGCTTAAAAAATTTACCCCATTAATACTTTCAGTAGTAATGGATTCCTTGCCATCTCCGCCAAGAGCCAATGCTTTCTTAACTTTAATAAGCTCTTTTTCTAGGGAATTACGTTCATTTATGAGTGTTGTGATACGATCTTCTATCAACTCAGGCTTAGACTTAAGCTTCTTAGCTACTGATACTGCATAGCCTGCCTGATTTTCCAGATATTCTCTTGCAGCATTACCTGTCACAGCCTCTAGGCGCCTAATACCTGCCGCTACTGCACTTTCAGAAAGAATCTTAAATAATGCTATATCACCTGTGAATTCAACATGTGTTCCCCCGCAAAGCTCCACAGAATATTTACCTATTTTTTCACCTCCATTATTTCCGATTGACAGCACACGAACACTATCTCCATATTTCTCACCAAAAAGAGCCATAGCTCCGTTAGCGATAGCTTCATCAGGGTTCATAGTTTCTATGGTTGAGGCTGAGTTTTGAAGTATAATGTCATTCACTTCTTTTTCCACAGCAATTAGTTCTTCGTTTGAGATTGCCTTACCGTGCGAAATATCAAATCTGATCTTATTACCGTCAACCATTTGACCTTTTTGTGTTACATGCTCTCCTAGCGTGCGTCTTAAAGCTTCGTGCATAAGATGCGCAGCAGAATGATTTATAGTTGTTTGTTTTCTATTAACAGCATCCACACAGAGATTTATTTTATCACCACATTTCATTGAACCATCTAAATAGCCAATAACAACGTGTAAATCACCGGCTTTTTTAATAACATTTGACACCTCAATAGTACCATTTTTGAGTGTAGCCATACCTATATCACCAGCCTGGCCACCACTTTCAGCATAAAAGGGGCTTTTATTAGTAATGAACATTATATCACAATCACTGGCATTATTCGCTACGGCCCCATTGACTAGAATACAATCAACAACCGAATCAGTTTCTAAAGTTTCATATCCAATAAACTCCGTTGGACCG
>Ga0233444_10002228_pt1 | contig 20601 bp, 16 predicted proteins | sample SI_124_October20_6_FD_182792 | JGI IMG/M metagenome (GOLD analysis project Ga0233444, IMG submission 182792) | Seawater microbial communities from Saanich Inlet, British Columbia, Canada - SI_124_October2016_10_MG | ecosystem: Environmental > Aquatic > Marine > Inlet | place: Canada: British... | reverse complement strand
GTGGTGACACATGGCAGGGGTCTTATACATCACTGAAAACCAATGGTCAGGATATGGTCGATGCGATGGCGATGCTAAAGCCTGATGCAATGGTTGGGCATTGGGAATTTACCTTTGGCGTTGATCGGGTCAATGAAATCATTGAATCGATGAATTATCCATTCCTAGGCGGCAATGTGTTTGACACTGAATGGGAAGAGCCGGTTTTTAAAAGCACCGCCTTTTTTGAAAAGGGCGGGGTTAAGGTCGCGGTTATCGGCCAGCATTTCCCCTATACGCCAATCGCCAACCCGCGTTACATGGTGCCACAATGGTCATTTGGCATCCGCCCTGAAACTGTGCAGAAAAATGTGAATGCCGCACGGGATGCTGGTGCCCAAATTGTGGTTCTGTTGTCGCATAACGGGTTTGACGTTGACCAAAAATTGGCAACGGTTGTGACCGGCATTGATGTGATCTTGACCGGCCATACGCATGATGCGGTGCCGCAGGCATTAAAGATCAATAAAACTTTGCTACTGTCATCAGGGTCGCATGGCAAATATCTTGGCCGTATCGATCTTGATGTTAAGGGCGGCGAGGTTGTTGATTATAGTTCAACCCTGATTCCGGTCTTTTCTGATGTGATTACACCCGATCCTGAAATGTCGGCGCATATTGACGCCTTACGCGCGCCGTATGAGGCCGAATGCAACCGTGTGATCGGCAGCACTAGCGGGCTTTTATATCGGCGCGGCAATTTCAATGGCACATGGGACGATTTGATTTGTCAGGGCATTATCGAAGAACGCGATGTTGAGATTTCACTTAGCCCCGGATTCCGCTGGGGAACAACGCTTCTTCCGGGTCAGGATATCACCATTGATGATCTTTATACCCAAACAAGCATGAGCTATCCGAATGTTTACCGTACCGAAATGACCGGCGCGCAGATCAAGACCATCCTTGAAGATGTTTGCGACAATCTTTTCAATATTGATCCATTCTATCAACAAGGCGGTGACATGGTTCGGGTTGGCGGCATGAATTACACCTGCGCACCAAAGGCCAGCATGGGCAATCGCATCAGTGATTTGACCATGACAAAAACCGGCGAAAAGCTGGATGCTGATCGAAAATATGTTGTTGGTGGTTGGGCATCGGTGAATGAGAATGTCGAAGGGCCAGCCATTTATGACCTTATGGAAGGCTATATCAGCCGCAAAAAATCAATTGATCTGCCAGCACAACAGGCAGTCAAGGTGATTGGCTTGTAACGCCACATTTTATAACGGATCACCATTAGCGTGATGGTTTTGAAAGGCTGGCCCGATGGGTCAGCCTTTTGTATTTTCAGGTGAAGCCCAAACATTGAGAGCGTCATTTTTACCGATTTTAATTTGACAAGACGCCACGACCATTCTCTAATATTTACCTATTGATTGCGTATAATGGCCTTCGGAATCCCCCATGATCCAACAGCTATCCCCACAATTTGGCTGTGACTCCATTGCCGTTCAATTAAGGCCAGCCTCATTTACTAACAAAACGGAAAGAGCCGGATGAAACCCGTTCGCTTTGACTATAAAAGACCCGCAACGATTGATGAGGCATGTGGCCTTCTTGCCGGCGATGATAATGCGCGCATTCTGGCTGGTGGCCAGTCATTGATCCCGATGTTGTCGATGCGGCTGTCACGCCCGTCCTTGTTGATTGATATCGCGCATATCCCCGAATTAACCACCTTTGTCGAAACCGAAACACATATTGAAATTGGCGCGATGGTGCGCCAAGCGGTGGCGCAGAAATCCAAATTGGTCAAAACGCATATTCCGCTTTTGGCAAAGGCGCTTGGCCATGTTGGCCATCCGCCAACCCGCGCGCGCGGCACGGTTGGCGGCTCGGTGGCGCATGCCGATCCTTCGGCTGAAATTGCGCTTGTTGCGGCGACTTTGGGTGCGGAAATCACTTACCGTGTTGATGGCACCGATGAAATATTTGATGCGTCCGATTTTTTCATTGGCCCGATGTTGACCATCGCGCCGCCAACCGGATGTTTGACGCGGTTGAGCTTTGCCAAGGTACCGGCGGTTTGCGGCACGGGCTTTCATGAGGTTGCCCCGCGCAAAAGCGATTATGCGCTGGTATCTGCGGCTGCACAGATCAATTTTGCCGCTGGATCAGGCGTGACGAGCATCCATCTTGGCATTGGCTCGGTTGGCGATTTTCCCGAACGGTTGGATGTCAATCAGCTATGCGGCACGCCGCTTGATGATGCGGCAATTGCTGATGCAGTTCATGCGGCAATGCAGATGGTGGAAACGGTTGAAGATTTGCACGCCACCGCAGCTTACCGCAAACGCGTTGCTACCGAATTGGCGATCCGCGCGCTTCGCGATGCGCGTGACGAAATATCAACGGATCTAAACCAATGAATGATGTGACCTTGACGATTAATGGCAAGCCAGTTTCGGGCGTGACCGAGCCGCGCGTTACCTTGCTGGATTTTCTGCGTGATGTTGCCGGATTAAAAGGCACCCATGCCGGATGCGAACATGGTGTTTGCGGGGCGTGTACGGTGCTGATTGATGGTACCGCTGTTCGGTCTTGTTTGATGCTGGCGGTTCAGGCTGAAGGCGAGGATATCACCACGATCGAAGGCATTGGCGGGTCGGGTGCGCGCGCTGGTGAACTTGGTGTTATTCAAGATGCGTTTTGCGAAACACATGGCCTGCAATGCGGCTATTGCACCCCGGGCATGATCTTGGCTGCCGAAGCGTTATTATCGGTTAATACAGACCCAACCGAACATGAAGTCCGCGAAGCCATTTCAGGCAATATTTGCCGTTGCACCGGCTATGTTCAGATTGTCGACGCCATCCTGCTGGCGGCCAAACGTCTTGGCCAGCGCAATGATGCCGTGCCGTCCGATGCGACTTTGGCTTAGGGGTTTGATTCATGACTGAACAGAAATATAAATTTCTTTCAACCCCGCGCCGTCCGGTTGAGGATCGGCGTTTTGTTGCTGGCCGCGGAAAGTTCATTGCCGATCTTGATCGGCCAAATATGCTTCATGTTGCGCCGCTGGCATCGCATCATGCGGCGGCGGTGATTAATTGCATTGATGCCAGTGCGGCGCTCGCCATGCCTGGCGTTGTGGATGTGATTACCGGGGCTGAACTTGCTGCCGCTGTCCAGCCCTTGATGAATGGGTTGAACACACCTAATGTTCGCCGGTTTCCGCTGGCAGTCGATCGGGTGCGCTATGCTGGTGAATGGGTTTGTGCCGTTGTCGCCGAAAGCCGCGCCTTGGCCGAAGATGCGTTGGAAAAAATCATTGTTGATGCAACGCCGCAGCCTTTTATTCTGGATGCCGAAGCGGCATTGCTGGAGACCAGCGCGCCGGTTCACCCCGAACATGGCAGCAATTTGCTTCTTGACCGGAAATTTGTCTGGGGGCCGGTTGATGATGATTTTGACGCAGCCGCGCACAGCCTGTCATTTTCGGTGACATGGGGCCGCAATTCTACCGTGCCGATTGAAACATTTGGCGTTCTTGCCGAATGGAATGGCTGGGATCGGATGCTTGATATCTGGGCGTCAATCCAGATGCCAAAATATGCTGATCAGATTGCCCGCAGCCTTGACCTGCCAGGCAATGCCATTCGGGTGCATTATGATGTTGATGTTGGTGGCAGCTATGGCGTGAAACGCGGCATCAAACATTCGGTGCTGGTTGGTTATATCGCGCGTAAACTTGGCTGTCCGGTTCGCCTGATTGAAGACCGGCTGGAAAATATGCGGGCTGGTGACGCACATGGGCCGGAACGCAAATTTGATATCACAATTGCCTTTGATCAAGATGGCACGGTTCGATCAATGAAAATGCGCGCGCTTGATAATGCCGGTGCCTATGCTGGCCGAGCGCCATTCCAGCTTGGCAAGCCAATCAGCGCCATTGTTGGCCCTTATCAAATCAATTCGGTGGCCTATCATGCGCTGTCGGTAACAACCAATAAAACGGTTCAAGAAGCGGTTCGCGGCTTTGGCCAAGCGCCAACCAATTATGCGATTGAAACCGCGATGGATCGGGTTGCCGAATATCTTGGCATGGATCGGCTGGCATTGCGTCAGAAAAACCTAATCCGCAAAGATCAATTCCCCTATCTCATTCCAAGTGGCAGCTATTATGATAGTGGCGATTATCACGCGGTAATTGATAAGGTTCTTGCTGCTGCTGATTATCCGGCAATGCTTGCCGAACGCGACCGGCTTCGCGATGCGGGGATGATGGCCGGTATTGGCATTGCTGCCTGCCTTGAGCCAAGCGGTGGCAATTCGTCATTCGAGCCGTTGCTGAATCAAAGCAATCAGACATCAACATGGATGGAATCCTGTCAGGTCAATATTGACGCGCTTGGCAAGCTGACAGCACGAATTCACACAACATCATCGGGTCAAGGCCATGAAACGCTTGTGTCAACCGTACTTGGCGAAGTCATGCAGATTGATCCGGAGTTGATTCGCATCACCCGGCCTAATTCGCTGGAAAGCCTGCCGGGGAATTCACCGGTTGGCAGTCGTATGGCAATTATGCTTGGCGGTGCTGCGGCGCGGGCGGGTGAAAAGCTAAAAGCCAAAATCATGGCCATTGCGGCGCACCGGCTTGGCGTTGACATTGACCAGCTTCGCTATGAGGGTGGTGACGTCCTGGCGCATGATGGCCGCCGGTTTACATGGGATGAAATGGTTGAACTGGCGCATCGCCAATATCACAATCTTCCCGATGGAATGGATCCGGGGCTTGCCAGTTTTGATATTATGCAAGTGCCAACCGGCGATGCCTTGCCGGTTGATGACAAGGTGCAGATGTATCCTTGCTATTCATTCGAATTTCACCTTTTGCTGGTGTCCTTTGATCCGATTATTGGCCGTCCCGATATTCATTCCTATGTCATTGGCCATGATTGTGGAACGGTGATTAATCCGGCCATTGTTAGCGGCATGACCTATGGCGGTATCGCGCATGGCATTGGGGCGGCGCTGTTTGAAGAATTTGCCTATGACACCAATGGCCAGCTTTTGACGCAAAGTTTTCTTGATTATTTAATGCCTTCGTCACATGAGGTGCCCGCGATCCAGATTGTCAAACATTGCACGCCGTCACCCCATACGGTTTTTGGCCAGAAGGGATCGGGTGAAAGCGGTTATCTTGGGGCACCCGCCGCCGTGTCGGCTGCGATTAATGATGCGGTTTCCGGCCTTGGTATCCATTTTGAAAAACTGCCAATTCGCATGAGTGCAATTAGCGATGCCATTGCCGCAAAAACATCTTAACCCCTTTTTGATTTGATCTAAGGCGCGCCCTTTCATTCATCAATTCACCACTTCATTCATTCACTGCGAGACCAACCCAAATGATTATCGACAGCCATGCCCATTTCATTCCGCCAAGCCTGCTTTCCGCGATTCAGGATCGCGCTGGCGAATTTGCCGCGCTTTCGCTTATCCATGATGAGTCAGGCAGTTTCGGCTTTTCCTTTGCCGGCAGCAAGCCAACACGCCCTGCCAGTAAAATGCTGTCAGATACGAAGGGGCGGCTTGAATGGATGGATGCCAATCAGATTGACCGGCAGGTGATTGGTGGCTGGCTTGATATGTTTGGCTATGAATTGCCGGTTGATGAAGGCCAGCGCTGGTCGGTCATGATCAATGAACATCTTGGTCAGTTCTGCGCCGAAAATGATCGGTTTCTGCCGCTGGCAAGCCTGCCGATGCAGAATGGCATTGCTGCGGCAACGGTTCTTGATCAGGCACATCAAAACGGGTTTAAGGGTGCTATGATCGGCACTCAGCCAAAGGGCAAGGGCGGCGTTCTTGATGATCCTGAATTGACCCCATTTTGGGAATCGGCGCATCGCAATGGATCGGTTTTATTCATTCATCCGGTGTTTGATTCAGGCGATGATCGGGTCAATGATTATGGCATGAATAACGCGATTGGCCGCATCACCGATACCTTGATTGCGATTTCGCGGATTATCTATTCAGGACATGTTGAAACCTATCACAATGCCAAGATTGTCATTGGTATTGGGGGGTCGGCATTGCCGTATGTTCTTGGCCGGATGATGCGAAATTACAATCTTCATAAAGACACGCTTGCCGATCCGTCAAAGGCATTATCAATGTTGTATTACGATACTTTGCTTCATGATCCAGACGCATTGGCCTTTTTGATTCGCGCGGTTGGGATTGACCGTATCATGCTTGGATCGGATATGCCGTTTCCGATTGGCGACCCATCGCCTCTTACTGTTCTTGACGGGCTGGATATGGCCGACCGCAACAAGCTGGTCAATGGCGTTGCCAGCCAGCTATTTGGGCTTTGATCCGCTGCGATCCAATCAGATGAGGCGAGGAGACATATCGTGAATATTGAGTTGAATGGCAGCGAACAAATCAATACTAGTCCGGTAAATCTGTGGGAGTCGGTTATTGATCCGGTGGTTTTGCAACGCGCGATTCCGGGTTGTATCAGCATGACCGAAACCGGCGAAGGTCAATATCAAATGACCTTGGAATTGAAAGTGGCGGCGGTTGGTGGCAGTTTTGAAGGGGCGGTATCGCTTTCCGAAATGAACCCACCGCATAGCTGTATCATTACCGTGTCGGGAAGCGGCACGCTTGGCACAGGTGGTGGCAATGCCACTGTTGCCATTACCGAAGGCGATGATGGCAATGCGCTGATTTCCTATCAGGCGCAAGGCGAGGTGAGCGGGCTTGTTGCCGGTGTCGGCCAGCGCATTTTGATGGGGGTTGCCAAACATCTGGCACGCCAGTTCTTTGCCGCTTTGAAAAAGGAATTTGCCGCAGCCTAGTTATTGCGGCCAGCCGTGATCAGTCTATCCAGTCGTGATCATTTATTTATGGAGAGCATTTTGATGAAAACCTATGATGTGGTTGCAGCCGCGATTGAGGCACAGGAAACAGGGCATTGTTTTGCGCTTCTTGGTGATGGCAATATGCATTTTGCCGGTGCGCTTGCCCATCTTGGCATGCCCTTTACCTATGCACGGCATGAACATTGCGCGGTATCGATGGCGATGGCCTATGCGCGGGTGACAGGGCGCCCCGGTCTTGCCACGGTAACTTGCGGCCCGGGTCTGACGCAGGTGATGACCGGTCTTGCTGCCGCCGTGCGGGCGCGCATCCCGCTGGTACTGTTTGTAGGTGAATCGCCGCTTCGCAATTCATGGTATAATCAGGAAATTGACCAGGCCCCTTTTGTGACCGCTTGTGGTGCAGAATATGTTCGTATCTTGCACAAGCCGAGAATCACGCGGCAGATCCAAGATGCTTTTGCGCGGACGCAAATGACCGGCATTCCGATTGTGATTGGCATGCCGTTTGACCTTCAGGAAAGTGACTGGGGCGATCTTGCCTATAAAGTCGAAAAGGCGGCTGATCTGATACCTGCCGCTGGCAAGATGTTTCCCGATCCGGCAAATGTAACCTCAATCGCGGCGATGGTGGCGGCGGCAAAAAAGCCGGTGATCATTGGCGGGCGCGGTGCAATCGCAGCCGATGCTGGGCCGTCTTGTATGCGCCTTGCCGATCATATTGGCGCTATATTGCTAACCACCCTTCCGGCGCGTGGTCTGTTTCATCAATCGGCGCATTCGCTGAATGTGGTTGGGGGGTTTGCTTCGGATACGGCACGCGAGGCCTGTCTTGACGCTGATCTGATCATTGCCGTTGGCACCAGTCTGGCATCGCATTCGGCCGATGCTGGCAAGCTTTATCCAAATGCCAAAATCCTGCATATCGATACCAAGCCGGTGATCTATAGTCAGGGACGTGTTGCTGCGCATTTCCATTTATGTGCTGATGCCAAAATTGGTGTTGATGCGCTTATCAGTGAAATTGAAACTAGCTATGGCACAGCAGCAGCCGACAATAGCTGGCGCAATGCGTTGGTCGCCAAACAAGATGCGGCCGAATATCCTGATGCCATGCCGTTTCAGGTTGCCCCTGATGTTCTTGACCCGCGCGCGATGATCAAGGCGCTGGATCAGAAACTGCCAAAAGACTGGTTCATGGTGAATTCATCCGGCCATTGTTCTTATTATGCTGCGCATATGACCGGCCGTTCATCCGATGCGTTTTTGACCATTCGCGAATTTGGCGCGATTGGAAATGGCCTGTCTTATGCCATTGGTGTTGCTGCGGCACGCCCTGAAACACAGGTTGTTTTGATTGATGGCGATGGTGGGTTTTTGATGCATGCGCAAGAGTTAGAAACTGTTGCGCGCCATGGAATGAAGCTGTTGATGATTGTGATGAATGATGCGGCTTATGGGTCAGAAATCCACAAATTGCGCGTTGATGGCCATGACGAAGATGGTGCCGCCTTTGGCGCAACCGATCTTGCATCAATGGCGCGGGGCTTTGGCCTTGGCGGCGTGTCTTTCCGCAATCTTGATCATCTCGATTCGGCTTATGATGAATTTATCGCATCGGATAAAGCGGCTTTATGGGATTTTCATATTTCGGATCAGGTGGTCTCGCCAGTGATGCGTCGTCTGACCGCTGCCAAAAAATAAGGCTGGCAAAAAATAAGGTTGGCAAGGATTAATGTCGGCGTCTAACCGTTCGATCGGGTGTCAGGATTTTGTTTGCCATGCCGGATGGCAGGGACAAACCAGAACATTGACAGGCCAAGACAGGCAAAGCCAAGACTAATGGCAAAGCCGGTATTATAGCCGCCAGTGATGTCATAGAGATATCCGGCCAGAAATGCGCCAAGCGCGGCACCGCAGCCTTGGCCAATATTGGTGGCACCAAAAATAGAGGCAAGTCCCTGTCCGGCAAAAAGCTCGGCCATTTGCGCGGTGATGATCGGCCCGCGTGCGCCAGCTGACAGCCCGAAAGGCACAACAAATAATGCCAGCATCCACCAGCTCGGATAAAGCTGCAGTGCGGCAAGCGCAAGAATGCCAATGATCGTCAAACCATAGCTAAGGGTTGCGATAAGATGGCGCGAAAATCGTTCGGCCAGAATGCCGGTAAGGGCAATGCCAAGGATCGTCAGCATGCCAATACAGCCAAAGGCAAAGGCTGCCTGTACCGTGCTGAAGCCACGCTCGATCAAATAGGCAACAGCCTGCAAAGAGACGGAAAAAACAGCGACGGCAGAGGCGCCGAAAATGGTGAAAAATCCCCAAAATTCGGGTCGCTTTATCGCCTCGCCCAATGACAATCCAGTTTTGGCTTTATGTGCCCGGGCATTATCTGGAAGGGTATTCGTTGAAAGGGCATCATGCTGATCGGCGGAGGCATTGGTTTCAGGTGATGATGCCGCCCCAGTGACACCGGCGGCAATCTGCGTCCATGGCAGCAATAAGATCAAGATAAAAGTCCCAATAAAGCCATAGCTTGCCAGCATATACGCATCTTGCCAGCCAACCGCTTCGATAGTGATTTGCGCTGCCGGTGCCAGCAACATCACGCCAATGCCTTGCCCCGAATAGGCAATCGATAATGCCGTTGTTCGACCGCGCACAAACCAGCGCGCGATCAGGCTTTGCGTTGGCACAATCCCCACCATCGCCGCGCCAACACCGCCGCAAATGCCAATCACAAGATAGAAAGACAGGATCGATTCCAGCTTGCCAGCAAAGCCGTAACAACCGGCAAGCATGCCAAGGCCAATCATATAATTGAAACGCGGGCCAAGCCGGTCAAAAACCAAACCCGATAATAGCGAGCCAAAGCCGAATGCAACCATATAGATTGAATAGATCGAGGTTACGCTGGCACGATTCCAGCCAAAGCTATCGCTAAGTGGCAACAGGAAAATTGCATAGGTCTCGCCCATGCCGCGGCTGGCGGCAATCATCATCAGACAAAAGGCAAAAACCGCCAATGCTGGTAAAAACCGTGTCGGTCCATGTTTTTTATGCGATGCCATGGCAAAGATTCGTCCAAATGGCCCGTTCTGGAACCGGCAACCCGAAATGGGTAAGCCTGATAATAAAATGATCTATGGCCAGCGGATAATTGGCCATATAAGAGTCTTTAGTTTTGGCCTGCATCTCTCAAATTGCAACTGACTTTTTCATCAAAAATAAAATAAAATTTACAAAGTTGGCTGGATTTTTTGCGCCAAATCGCGCCTCATAGATGATGATTAACCGACGCCATAAGGCAATCTTGCCAATGGCTGAAACAGGATTAAAACCCATGAATGTTCGTGATGCAGTGACGTCTTTTCCTACAAATCCAAAAATTGGCTTTATCGGGCTTGGCAATATGGGGGCGGCACTTGCGATGCGGTTACTCGATCCGGGTTTGATGGTTTATGATCCCGATCAAACGGCGATGAAACCCTTTATTGATGGCGGAGCAATCGCGGCCAGTGACCTTGCGGCAATGGCGAGGCAATGCGATATTATTTTTGCCTGCCTGCCAACCTCGGCGGTCACTGAGATGGTGTTATTTGGGGATGACGGCATGGCAGGCCATATGAAACCCGGTCAGATTTTCATTGACATGACATCGGGCGATCCGGCGATAAGCCGTGATCAGGCGGCGCGTCTGAAACAGGCCGGCATTGATTTTGTCGATGCACCGGTAAGCGGCGGCCCGCGTGGCGCGCGTGAAGGGGTGATTGCCATTATGGTTGGCGGTGATGCGGCACTCTATGCGCAGCTATTGCCTTTGCTTGGCCGTATCAGCAGCAATTGTTTCCATGCCGGGCCGGTTGGGGCGGGGCATGCGCTAAAGGCAGGCAATAATCTATTAAATCTGATTTGCCGGATGGCCAGTTTTGAGGTTGTATCCCTCTTGGTAAATGCCGGTGTTGACGCTGGTCGCGCGGTCGATATTTTGCAAAAAAGTTCGGGTCGAAACTATGCGACTGAAATCACGTTGCCTGACAATATTCTGTCGGGAAAAATGCATCAGGGATTTTCCATGGCGCTGATGCAAAAAGATGCTGGATTAGCGCTTGGCATGGCGGCGGCGATGGCTCAGGATATGCCGCTTGGCGCATCGGCTTTTGACGCGCTGCAAGATGCGATTAACACGCATGGTGATGCGGCTGATATGAGCCTTGTCGCCCTTAGCTATGAGGCGAAAACGGGCGCGCGCATCCGGCCTGAATAACCGGTAATCATATGGTGAACAGCCAAAGCAGATAATTCAAAAAGGAGATAAACAGATGAAACTAACCGTTTACCTATCGGGCGAAATTCATACCGATTGGCGTGATGAGGTGGCTGCGGCCTGTGCCAAGCAAAATCTTGATATCATGTTCTTGGGGCCAGTGACCGACCATGCGGCATCGGATGATTGCGGTGTTGAAATCATGGGTGCCGAACCCGATAAATTCTGGCATGATCATAAAGGTGCCAAGCTGAACGCAATCCGCACCCGAACCGCGATTGGCCGGGCCGATGTTGTTGTTGTACGCTTTGGTGAAAAATACAAACAATGGAATGCGGCTTTTGATGCCGGCTATGCTGCCGCACTTGGCAAGGCGCTTATCATTATGCATGGAAGTGATCACCAGCATGCCTTGAAAGAGGTTGATGGGGCAGCGCTGGCGACTGTCGAAACCGCCGATCAGGTGGCGGCCATTTTGGATTATGTCATCACAGGCAAATTACCGGCGGCATCATGAGTGATAATGCGCCCATAACGCCGCCTATTCTCGACGGCCATAACGATATTTTATCGCTGTTATATGATACTGGCCTATCAATGGATGCGCCGGTTGATATCGACAGATTTATCACCGGAATGTCTGGGCATCTTGATGCGGATAAAATGCGCAAAGGCGGGTTTGCTGGGGGCTTTTTTGCGATCTGGGTGCCATCGCCAATCGATATGGATGTCAAAACCACACAAATGAATTTGCCGGTTTATGATTTGCCATTGCCGCCAGAAATTGCGCTTGATCAAGCTGTGCCGGTGGCCTTGGCGCAGGCGGCAATTCTGCATCGCATGGAAGCGGCAGGATATCTGCAAATTTGCACCAGCACGGCCATGCTTCAATCCTGTCTGGATCATGGTAAGATTGCGGCCATCATGCATATTGAAGGTGCCGAACCAATTGATCGGGATTTCTATCATCTCGATATGTTTCGCCGCGCCGGATTGCGATCAATCGGGCCGGTCTGGAGCAGGCCAAACAGATTTGGTCATGGTGTGCCATTTCGCTATCCAAGCAGCGGCGATATCGGCCCGGGTCTAACCGATGATGGCAAACGGCTTGTCACCTATTGTGATGCGAATGGCATCTTGATTGACCTGTCGCATTTGAATGAGGCGGGATTTTGGGATGTTACCAAAATTTCGCAAAAGCCATTGGTGGCAACGCATTCCAATGCTTATGAAATCAGCCCGCATTCGCGCAACCTTACCGATCGCCAGCTTGCAGCGATTGCCGAAAGTGACGGCATGGTTGGGTTGAATTTTGCGGTTGCCTTTTTGCGCCCTGATGGCCGAATGGAAGCCGATACGGGTTTTGACGTCATGCTTCGCCATCTTGATCATTTGATCGAACATCTTGGCGAAGACCGCGTTGGGCTTGGATCAGATTTTGACGGCACGACGGTGCCGCAGGCGATTGGCAATGCTGCGGGTCTGCCAGCGCTGCGAAGCGCCATGAGCGCGCATGGATATAATGCCGATTTAATGACCAAATTATGCCATGCGAATTGGGTGAATGCGCTTGGCCGCATTTGGCACGACTAGCGGCTAGGCACGTTGATTGAACCGTCTGCCAACAAGCGCGGCGGCGATATTGATTTTCTGAATATCAATTGATCCGCCAGCAATGCCCCATCCCCATGCGTCACGCATTTTCTGTTCCATCGGATATGATTTCGAATAGCCATAGCCACCCATAAGCTGTACGGCGGCGCTGGCAACCTCGCGGGCAATTTCATTGGCATAGCATTTCGCGATCGAACTATCGGCAATTGACGGCAGTTCCTGTTCGGCATTATTGACCGCGCGGTAAAGCAACAGCCGCGCCGCATCAAGCTTCATCTTCATCTGTGCAATTTGCAATTGGACAGCCTGAAAATCAATGATTGGCTTACCAAATTGTTCGCGTTCTTGAACATAGGCAAGCGCGTAATCAAAGGCAGATTGACCACAAGCAAGGCTCATTGTTGTATTGCCGCAACGCTCAAGGTCAAAGGCTTCCATCAATTGTTTAAAGCCACCCGCCGAAACAATGATATTGTCGGCAGGCACTTCAACATTATCGAAATACATATCGGCGCTTGAAATGCCGCGCCAGCCCATATGTGATTCCGGTGCACCAAAGCTAAATCCATCCGTGCCTTTTTCAACCAGAACCGCGCCAATGCCCTTGGCACCGGGCGCATCGGAAAGGCGGCAATAGACAACATAGGCGTCAGCATGACCGCCGCCTGAACACCAGCGTTTATTGCCGTTCAAAATGATTTTATCACCATCGCGTTTGCCGGTTGTTTTCAAATCTGTTAGCGCGGTACCAGCCTGCGGTTCCGACATTGACACGGCAACAACCATTTCACCTGAACAGACTTTGGGAAGGATGCGCTGGCGAAGCGCCTCGGGTGCAAAATGCGCAATGGCCAAAGCTGGACCAAAGCTGGCCTCAAATACCGGGAAGGCCACCGCAACCGAAATTTTTGCCAATTCTTCGAGGATCAGCACTGCCTCAAAATGCCCAAGGCCAGCACCGCCATATTCGGTTGGCAGATTGATGCCCATAAAGCCCATTTCGGCAAAGCGTTTGCGAAGCGCCAGCGTTGGCGGCGTATCATTTTCTTCAATGGCTTTTGCATGGGCTGGCAATTCATCCGCGGCAAAGCGGCGTGCGGTGTCTTGAAGCATTTTCTGTTCAGCGGTAAGCGAAAAATCCATAATATATCCATGTATTTGAGATGATGGCAGGCCGGACAGCACCACCATATTTTGTAAATTAGCTAATGGTAAGCCTGCCAATTTTCCCATAGGCTGTAAATTGAAAATCAGCAAGTTTACGCAATATGGTCAGTTTGAGATGCTTTGCCCACATCGCCCAAAGACGGCAAATCAGCAGATGCCAGTCAAGCTGGCCAGCACAACAGGATGAATGATGACGAATAGCGATACGCCGATGGCGCTTGCCGGCATTAAAGTGCTTGATCTTAGCCGGATTCTGGCTGGCCCCTATGCTGCTCAGATGTTTGCCGATCTCGGCGCAGATGTGGTGAAGGTTGAAAACCCCGATGGCGGCGATGACACGCGCAAATGGGGGCCGCCTTTTACCAAAAATGCCGATGGCAGCCGCGATGATGCTGCCTATTTCAGCGCATGTAACCGCAATAAACGGTCAGTGACGATTGATTTTTCAACCAAAGACGGTGCAGATCTTGTTCGGCAATTGGCGGCTAAAGCCGATATTTTGATCGAGAATTTCAAACCTGGTGGATTGCAAAAATACGGCCTTGATTACGCGTCAATCGCCGCCTTTAATCCGGGGATCATCTATTGTTCGATTACGGGCTTTGGCCAGACCGGCCCCTATTCGCACCGATCAGGATATGATTTTTTAATTCAGGGCATGGGCGGGTTGATGAGCATTACTGGCCAGCCCGATGGCAGCCCGGGCGGCGGCCCGATGAAGGTGGGGGTTGCGGTCTGTGATTTATTCACCGGAATGTTTGCCGCCAATGCAGCCCTTGCAGCCTTGGCCTATCGCAGCCGTACCGGCATTGGCCAGCATATTGATTGCGCGCTTCTTGATAGCCAGATTTCGATGCTGGCAAACCAATCGGCAAATTGGCTGAATGCCGAAATATGCCCTGATCGTATGGGCAACAGCCATCCAAGTGTTGTTCCCTACACTGTTTATGAGGCCAAGGACGGATTTGTGATTATCGCCTGCGGAAATGACAAGCAATTCATCCGTTTGACAGCGGCGCTTGGCATTCCGGCGCTGGCGGATGATGATGATTTTGCCAGCAACGAAGCCCGCATCAAAAACCGCGATCGTCTTGATGCTATGCTTGGTGATATCATTGCCAAGCTGGATCGTGTTCAGGTGATCGACAAGCTGGAAACAGCCGGTGTGTCTTGTGGCCCGATTAATGATATTGCCGAAGTATTTGCCGATCCGCATGTCAAGGCACGCGGCGCGCGCATTGATCAGCAACGTGGCGATGGCAGCCAGATTTCGTCAACCGCCTTTGCCGCCAAACTTGGAGTGACACCAGCGCAATATCGCACCGCGCCGCCACGCCTTGGCCAGCATAATGATCAGGTCATGCAGGAATGGGCGGGTCTTGGTGCCGATGCGGTTGCGGCATTGCGTGCCGCCAAGGTGATGTGATCAAAATTGCCAGCCGCTATTGCTGTTGGAACCGTTCTTTCATTGATCCGAAAATTGACCGCAATTTGGGCGAAACCGAACAATCGGCAATCAAGGTGACGATTGGTGCCACATCTTGCGGCGTGTCTTCATAGGTAAAAGCCGGAAAGGCGCGTGAAACGGCAAGTCTGATTTTGGCATTTTCCGGCAGCCGCATGATGGCAACCCCATCACGAAATTTCGCTGTTCGCCCCTGTTCGGGGGCTTCGGCAACAAAGGCGTCATTTGTCACTGTACAGCGATTATCGAGATAGGCTTTGACTTGAATGGTTTTTGGCGGCTCAAACTGGGTGCTAAAGCTTGGCATGACAAACCATAACAGGGCAAATATTCCGGCAATGGTAAGGCCAACAAGAATCAATGACACAAAGATTTTCATCACAGCTCCGCCTTTAAACTGCACAATAGATTAATGTGACCAAGGCTAGAAATGCATGCCAAATTCACTGGCAAGCCCATCGGCAAGCGCGTCAAGCTTGTTCTTGTCCATTGGCCGCATCGGCGCACGAAGATTGCCCCATGCGCTATGGCCGGTTGATCGCGCAAGAAGTGCCTTTTGTGCGGGGATTGGCGCATAATCTTGGAACATCAAGCGCACCGCACAGACCTTTTTATGTTTGGTTTCGGCCAATTCCCAATTGCCAGCAAGACATAGGTCAATCACTTCGGCGATATCGGTTCCGTTCAAATTTGCCGTTGCTGAAATGCAACCGGGCGCGCCAAGCCGGATGGCTTCGATAATCGGCAATTCGGCACCTGGATAGACAATCAATCCGTAAATCTCAAGAAGCGCCTTGGTATTGTCCCAAACACCCGAACTGTCCTTGATGCCAACAATTGCTTTAGGGAAATCAGCATGCAGTTTTTTCACAAGATCAATCGACAGCCCGACACCCGATACTTGTGGAATATGATAAAGATAGATTTTCAGCCTTTGATCATTCACACCGTCAATAAGCTGGGCGTAATAATCATACAGGCCAGAATCGCTCATGCCTTTAAAATAGAAAGGCGGCAAAACCATAACACCAGCACAGCCAAGCCCGACAGCATGCTGGCAAAGATCAATCGTATCGGGAAGGTTGCAAAGGCCGGTTCCGGGAATCATCACTGCCGGATCGATGCCCGCCTTGACCAAACCCTCAAGCGCGGCTTTGCGCTCGCTATGACTAACCGACAGTGCCTCGCCAGTTGTCCCGAAAGGGGCAAGCCCGCTAACGCCAGTGGCAAGAAGATGTTTGGCAAGATCGTTATACAGCGACTGGTCAAGATTTAGATTATCGTCAAACGGGGTAAGAAGAGGGGCAATAAGACCTTTGATCATCATCGTGCTTTCTGTCGTGAATTAGCCTGATCGACTGACCGGCCGGAAAGAAAAGAAACAGACCCAAAGGGTTTCGCCAGAGGGTTTTACCAAGGCATGATTATGACGGTAAATTGCCGCTTTCTCAAGCCACTCGACCAAGCCAATCAACAAATGCTGTTTTACGCTGATGGTTTTCAGCGGTTTATGATGCGCCCCATCGTTCCCCTCATCGTTTGGGCATTTGTGAAATTTCTGTGAAATCAAAGATGTCGCTTTGCTTTCGCTGGTTTCGGCCGTAGAATCAGCGCAATGCCGCCAATTGGCTTGTCATCCCCATTTCAAAGCTGTTGTTGGCATGGGTCGACCCCAAATCGACCTTCAAACCGAATTTACAAGAAAGATATATAGTTCAATGAGTGTTGAAACCCCCCACCCGCAGCGAGCCACAAAAATTGTTGCTACCCTTGGCGATGTGTCATCAAGCCCTGACATGCTTGGCAAATTAGTGACTGCTGGCGTGAATGTCTTCCGGTTGAATTTTTCGCATGGCACACGCGAAGAACAGGGTGCACGCATTGATTCCATTCGGGCGCTTGAAACCAAAACTGGCACGCCATGCTGTATTCTTGCCGATTTGCAAGGGCCGAAATTCCGCGTTGGTAAAGTTGCCGATGAGACAATCGTCAAAAATGGTGATCGTATTACGTTTGACCTGAACACCGATATGGGCAATGCCAGCATTGTTGGCCTGCCACATGCAGAAATCTTCAAGGCGATGTATCCGGGTGCCAGGTTATTGATGGATGACGGCAAGCTGGTTTTCAAAGTGGTGTCGGTTGATACGCAGAGCTTTGACGCTGAAGTTGTTGTTGGCGGCCCGTTGAAAAGCCGGAAAGGGGTTAATCTTCCCGATATTATTCTTGATACAACACCGCTAACCGAAAAGGATTTGGCCGATCTTTCCTATGCGTTGGAAAAAGGGGTTGATTGGGTTGCCTTGTCATTTGTGCAACGCGCCAGCGATGTGATTGCGGCGCGAACCATTGTTGGCAAACAGGCGGCATTGATGTCGAAAATCGAAAAGCCAGCGGCGCTGAATGACCTTGATGATATTATTGCCGCATCTGATGGTGTAATGGTTGCACGGGGCGATCTTGGTGTTGAATTACCGCCCGAGCAGGTGCCGGGCTGGCAAAAAACCATCATTTCCAAATGCCGCATGGTTGGCAAGCCGGTGGTGGTTGCAACGCAGATGCTGGAATCAATGATCGAGGCACCCACACCAACGCGCGCTGAAGCATCAGATGTTGCCGGTGCGGTATTTGATGGTGCTGATGCGGTAATGCTGTCTGCCGAAACAGCAGCAGGCCACTATCCGGTTGAGTCGGTAGAATTCATGGCGCGGATCGTCAGTTCGGCCGAGGCGCATATCAGATTGGATCCAGCATCTGGGCCAGGCGAATTGCCAGTTGAACATAGCGTCTATCACGCGGTTGCAAAAACCAGTGTTGCACTTGCCGAAACGGTTGAGGCCACGGCGATGGTTGCCTTTTCAAGTTCGGGCAATACCGCGGTTCGGATTGCGCGTGAACGACCTGGAATTCCGTTTCTGGTGATGACCCCGCATCTGGATGTTCAGCGGAAATTATGTTTGCTATGGGGAACCCATACTGGTGCCAGTGCCTATAGTGAAGATTTCGAATCAGCGATTACCGAAGCTATTGCCGAAATCCGAAACCGCGGCATGGCCAGCACTGGACAGCAGGTTGTTGTTGTGGCCGGAATGCCTTTTGGCATTGTTGGCACAACAAATTCAATGCGGGTGGTGACGCTTTAGACGAAATTTGGTTGCATTTTAATTTACTCTGTCTTTAGGGTATTGCCAGCAACTGGTTGGCTGCCATTTGGTTGTCCTGAGCAAAGCCATGGGGGAGATGGAAATGCATTCAGTTGGATTTATTGGACTAGGCAATGTTGGTGGCAAACTAGCTGGCAGTTTGCTTCGCAACAAATGTGACGTCATGGTTCGTGATCTTGATCATGATGTTGCAGCGCCGTTTCTAGAAGCTGGCGCAAAATGGGCTGACAGCCCAAAAGCAATGGCCGAAGCTTGTGACATCATCATTACTTGTTTGCCGTCACCAGCGGCATGCGCTGCGGTTATGGAAGCCGATGACGGTGTTCTTGCAGGCCTAAGCGCTGGCAAAATCTGGGCGGAAATGAGTACAACCGATGCTGCCGAAGTTGCGCGTCTTGGCGCGCTTGTCGAAGCCAAAGGCGCCAGCCCAGTTGATTGTCCCGTATCGGGTGGTTGTCATCGTGCAGCGACAGGTAACATTGCTATTTTCGCTGGATGCGACAGGCCGGTTTTCGAGCGGCTATTGCCGGTTTTGACGATCCTTGGTCGCCGCGTTCTGCATACCGGCCCGCTTGGCACGGCATCGGTGTTGAAAGTGATGACCAATTATCTGGCAACAGCGAATTTGATCACGCTTTGCGAGGCGCTTGTGACATCAAAAATGGCCGGAATGGATTTGAACACCACCTATGAGGCGATCCGCATTTCATCGGGAAATTCCTTTGTCCATGAAACCGAAAGTCAGGTCATTTTGAATGGCAGCCGCGATATCAATTTCACCATGGATTTGGTGCTAAAGGATATTGGCCTTTTTCAATCGATTGCCGAACAGCATAATGTGCCGCTTGAAGTCTCGCCACTTTTGATCAAAATTTTCGAGGATGGTCAGGCACGATTCGGCCCGCGTGAATGGTCGCCGAATATCATCAAAAGGCTGGAAGAAGCCTGCAATACCGAAATTCTGGCGGCTGGATTTCCAGCAGAAATGACCGATGATGAGCCTGAAGAGCCGGGCTATGAGGTTATCCCAAAATCTTAAGCCATTGATCAATAGGCAATTGGCCGGTTTCGCGCGCCCAATAAAGATAAACCGCAAGACAGACCAGAATCAGCAAATAAAGCGGCATCCGGTTCACGCTAGTGTCGCGGTCTGGCTTGCTGGCATTATCATTGCTGATTTCGGCAACAGGACTTGGCGTCTCTGGCGGTGTGGCTGGTGTTTTTGTGGCTTGGATTGTTGCGTTTGGGGTTGTTGCGGCCTGATTGTCTTGATCAGCTTGCTGGATTGCGCTGTCACATAAGGGGCAGAATAAATCAATTTTTGCATCGCTTGAAAGACGTGTGGGAATGGTGATTGCCATTTTGCATGACGGGCAATCGACAATTTTCATCTCGGCTGGTCGGGCAGGTTTTGTGCCGGTGGGGCAATTATGCTCAAGACCGAATTGTGCGTTACATTGATGACAGGTAATGGCAACTGCTTTGTTGGCGGCCTCCGCCGTATCAACCTCGCTTTGTGACAAAAGGCAAAGGCTGTCACAATGCGGACAATGGTTCATGATGCTGTCATTATGTGTCATTTTTTCTACTCCGCCTTAGATCCCTGATCGTTGTGAATGCCTCAAACACCGCTTTCATACCATACCCTTTCTACTGTACTATTTAGGGGTCTGATATGGCACCGCATGGATGATGCTAACAAACAATTGAGCGCGGATCACTAGGCAAATGCAATGGCATTGCTAGAGGGCGCGACCCTTCAACCTTTGCCCAAGCCTGTCAATGATCACTTCGATATTCGGCAAAAACGGGTTGATGCGCTGGGCGGCGCGATAGGCCTGCAAGGCACCCTGAAGATCACCTTCGCGAACCTTGATCATGCCAAGCCCTGACAGCGCGCCAAAATGGCGCGGCTCTAATTTGATCACTTGCAGAATATCATTTGCCGATCCAGCATCATCACCGCGAAAAAACCGAACCGTGGCGCGTTTGTTCCAGGCTTCGGCAAAGGCAGGCTTGCGTGAAATGATAGCGCTGAACATG
>Ga0233444_10002213_pt1 | contig 20707 bp, 19 predicted proteins | sample SI_124_October20_6_FD_182792 | JGI IMG/M metagenome (GOLD analysis project Ga0233444, IMG submission 182792) | Seawater microbial communities from Saanich Inlet, British Columbia, Canada - SI_124_October2016_10_MG | ecosystem: Environmental > Aquatic > Marine > Inlet | place: Canada: British... | reverse complement strand
AAACAAATTAAATATTTACCTGCCTTTGTCAAAAAAAAGATTTTATCTGACATTAAAATAATCACATCTAAAAGAAAATTTTATAATCAAACTACTATTATGGGTATTTTAAATTTAACACCTGATAGTTTTTCTGATGGTGGCAAGTATAATAACAAAAAAAAAGCATTGAAGAGAATACGATCAATGATTAATTCTGGTGCAGATATAATAGATATAGGTGGTGAGTCAACAAGGCCAGGTTCTAAAATAATTACTTCAAAAGAAGAGTGGAAAAGAATTAAGGAAGTAGTAAAAAATTTTAAAAAAAGTTACCCTAAAACTAAACTATCAATTGATACACGAAAATCCAAAATTATGTTAGATGCCCTCAGATTTAAAACAGATATTATAAATGATGTATCTTGTTTTACATTCGATGAAAATTCATTAAAAAGTATAATAGAGTCAAACGTGTGGAAAGTTATTCATCATATGCATGGTACACCACAAACTATGCAAAAAAATCCTAAATACAATCATGTATTACTAGATATTTATGATTTTTTTGAAGCAAAAATAAAAAAACTTAAAAAAAGTAAATATTCAGATAAATTTATCTTAGATCCTGGAATAGGATTTGGTAAAAATTTGAAACATAATTTGATGCTTTTAAATAGGATTTCGTTATTTCATTCTTTAGGATTTCCTGTATTAATTGGCACTTCAAGAAAAAGATTTATAAACCAAATTGCAAAAAGTTTTGATACAAATGAAAGAATAGGAGGAACGTTATCATCAGTTTTGTTTACCTTGTCTCAAGGAATACAAATATTTCGGGTTCATAACGTTGAAGAGGTAAAACAGGGAATTTTAGTTTTTAAAAGATTATTAAATCAATGAAAAAAAAATATTTTGGTACAGACGGCATAAGAGGAACCGTAAACACGGAAAATATTAATGGTGAAAAGTTTTTTAAATTTGGATTAGCAGCAGGAACCTATTTTAAAAATTTAAAAAAAACAAAACAAACTGCAATTATAGCAAAAGATACAAGACTATCTGGTTATACACTTGAGCCTGCATTAGTATCTGGACTTGCTTCTGCAGGAATGCATGTTTTTACTCTGGGACCCCTACCTACTAATGGCTTAGCAATGTTGACTAAAAAGATGAAGGCAAATATGGGTATTATGATAACTGCTTCTCATAATCCCTATTATGATAATGGTTTAAAATTATTTGGACCAGATGGACTAAAATTATCTGACAAAATTGAAAAAAAAATTGAAACATTAATTGATACAAAAACTATTAATCAACTTTCAAATCCAAAATTACTTGGACGTGTTAAAAGATTAGAAAATGGCAATGAAAAATATATAGAAATTTTAAAAGACAACTTTCCAAAAACTTTCAGCTTAAAAGGAATGAAAATTGTAATTGATTGTGCAAATGGTGCTGGATATAAATCAACCCCAAAAATCCTTTCTGATCTAGGCGCTAAAGTCATTTCATTAGGTGTGAAGCCAAATGGATTAAATATAAATCAAAAATGTGGCTCTACTTTTCCTCAACAAATTCAGTCATTTGTAAAAAAAAATAAAGCTGATATCGGTATAGCCTTAGATGGAGATTCAGATCGAATTATTATGTGTGACGAAAAATCAAGAGTAATAGACGGAGATCAAATTATTGCTATGATTGCAACAAGATGGAAAAGAAAAAAAATTCTTAAAGGGGGAGTTGTTGGAACTTTAATGTCTAATTATGGCCTTCAGAACTTTTTTAAGAATGAAAAAATAAAATTTATTAGATCTAAGGTTGGAGACAGGTATGTTAAAGAGTCGATGAAAAAAAATAATATTAATCTTGGCGGAGAACAATCTGGTCATATTATTCTGGGAAATTTTGCAACTACAGGTGATGGATTATTAGTAGCTCTGGAAGTCTTATTCTCTTTAAGAAAAGGAAAGAAAGCAAGTGAACTATTCAATGTTTACAAACCTGTACCGCAAAAATTAGTTAATATAACCGTAAAAAATAAAGAAATTATTAATAGCACAAGATGTAAAAAAGCAATACAGGAAGCTAATTATTTAATTAAAAATCAAGGAAGGCTTTTGGTGAGAAAATCTGGAACAGAACCAAAAATTAGAATTATGTGTGAATCATTTGATAGAAACTTGATTGAAAAGTGCATAAACATAGTAAAAAAAACTATAAAATAATTTATGAAGCCCCAATCAAAAGTTTTAATTATAGCTGGTTCAGACTCTTCTGGTGGCGCAGGCATACAAGCTGATATTAAAACTGTAAGTTCTTTAGGATCATATGCGATGACGGCAATCACTGCTGTTACTGCTCAAAATACATTAGGTGTTAAATCAATTATTTCTATTGCTCCAAAAGAAATATCTAATCAAATAGAATTTACCTCAAAAGATATTAAACCAGATGTAATTAAAATTGGAATGCTTCATTCTAAAGAGGTAATAATCTCAGTAATCAATTCTTTAAAAAAAATCAAAACTTCTAAAGTTGTATTAGATCCAGTTATGGTTGCAAAGAGTGGGACTAAATTAATTAATAAAAAAGCCATTAATGTTATTACTGAAAAATTAATTAAAAAAGTATTTTTAATTACACCAAATATTCCTGAGGCAGAAATTCTAACTAGATCTAAAATTAAATCTGTTGAAGACATGATTATCTCTGGGAAAGCTTTATTAAAGCTAGGTGCAAAAAATGTTTTGATAAAAGGTGGTCATTTAAAATCAAATAAAATGACAGATGTATTGATAAACAATAAAGAAACAATACTGTTTCATAATAAAAAATTCTTAACTAAAAATACTCATGGAACTGGATGCACCTTATCTTCAGCAATAGCAACATATCTTTCACGTGGAAAAGTGCTAAAGAAAGCTTGTGAACTTGGAATTAAATATGTTAACCAAGCAATAGGATCTAAACTTAATTATGGTAAAGGAAATGGTCCTATTAACCATTTAAACTCAATAACAATAAATAAAAAATTTAGATAATGAAAAATGTAGTAGTCGTGGGTTCGCAGTGGGGAGACGAAGGTAAGGGAAAAATAGTTGATTGGCTATCTAGTGAGGCAGATGTTGTTGTTAGATTTCAAGGAGGTCATAACGCAGGACATACTTTAGTTATCGATAAAAAAGTTTTTAAGTTAAGACTTTTACCTTCTGGAATTGTTAGGAAAGGAAAAATCTCTATTTTAGGAAATGGAGTTGTTATAGATCCTTGGGCTTTAATACAAGAAATTAAAGAAATAAAGAAACAAGATATTAATGTAACACCAGAAAATTTTATGATTTCCGAATCAGCTTCATTGATTCTTCCTTTTCATCAAGAAATGGATGAAATTAGAGAAGATGCAGCTGGAAAAGGAAAAATTGGAACTACTAGAAGAGGAATAGGACCCTGCTATGAAGATAAAGTTGGAAGAAGAGCAATCCGCGTAATGGATCTTAGATCTGAAAGCAATTTAGACAAAAGATTAGAACATGTATTACTTCATCATAATGCAATTAGAAAAGGACAAAAAAAAAAAATTTATAAAAAAAATGAACTTAAAAAAGAGTTATTAAAAATTGCTCCAGATATATTAAAATTTGCACAACCAGTTTGGTTAAAATTGGATGAATTTAAAAAGGATAGAAAAAAAATATTATTTGAAGGTGCACAAGGAATACTTTTAGATGTAGACCATGGGACATATCCATTTGTTACATCGTCAAATACTGTTCCAGCTATGGCTGCAACTGGTTCTGGGTCAGGACCAGATACAATAAATTATGTATTAGGAATTACAAAAGCCTATACAACTAGAGTTGGTAGCGGACCGTTTCCAACAGAATTAAAAGATAAAATAGGGGAAAATTTAGGAAAAAGAGGTAAGGAATTTGGAACTGTTACAGCCAGAAAAAGAAGATGTGGCTGGTTTGATGGCGTTTTAGTTAGACAAACAATTAAAATAGCGGGAATAAATGGAATAGCTTTAACTAAGTTAGATGTTTTAGATGAGTTAGATGAAATTAAAATTTGTGTTCAATATAATTTAAATGGAAAAAATATTGATTATTTGCCAGCAGCTTCTGAAGATCAATTTAATATTAAACCAATTTACAAAAGCTTTCCTGGATGGAAAACTAAAACCCAAGGTATTAGAAATATTAAAGATTTACCCGAAAAAGCTAAAAATTATATTTATGCTATAGAAGATTTTATTGGAGCCAAAGTTTCAAGCATTTCTACTAGCCCAGAAAGAGATGATACTATTTTGATAGAAGATCCTTTTAAAATTTAATTTGATGGTAGTAAATTTTTAGATTTACTCGCATTGATCATTGATTTTTGCAATTTCTCAAAAGCTTTAGTTTCAATTTGTCTTATTCTTTCCCTACTAATTTTATATATTTTACTCAATTCTTCTAAAGTCTTTGGATTTTCAGACAATCTTCTTTCTTCAATAATTTTTTTTTCTCTTTCATTTAGTATTTTCATTGCATCCATTAATAAATCTTTTTTATCATCGTATTCTTGTTTTTGAGAAATGATAAGTTCTTGATCCAAACTTTTATCTACCAACCAATCTTGCCATTCATCCGTTTCCCCACTTTTTATAGGGTTGTTTAAGGATTTTTCTTGGCCCATCATTCTTCTGTTCATATTAATTACTTCATTTGAATTAACGTCTAGCCTTTTAGATATTTCATCTACCTGTTCATCTTTTAAGTCACCCTCTTGTCCAGGCGCAATTTGATTTTTTAGTTTCTTTAAATTAAAGAAAAGTTTTTTTTGAGCAGTTGTGGTTCCCATTTTTACTAGACTCCATGATCTTAAAACATATTCTTGGATCGAAGCTTTAATCCACCACATTGCATAAGTAGCAAGTCTAAAGCCTTTTTCAGGGTCAAATTTTTTTACTGCTTGCATAAGTCCTAAATTACCTTCAGAGATTAATTCATTTACTGGCAAACCATATCCCCTGTAACCCATTGCAATTTTTGCAACTAACCTTAAGTGACTAGTCACTAGTTTATGAGCAGATTGTAAATTACCATTTTCTCTCCAATTTTTTGCTAACATGTATTCTTCTTCAGCATCCAACATTGGAAATTTTTTAATTTGAGTTAAATATAAAGAAAGTCCCCCAACAGAAGGAGATGGTAGATTGCTAATCTGTTTTTTATTAGTCATATTTTAAATTTATACATCAAATTAAAATTTTCAACTACTGAGTTTACTCAATAAATCTAACATTTTCTTAAAATCACCTGGTAATTTAGATTCAAATTCAACCCATTTATTGCTTTTAGGATGAATAAATCCCAGACTTTTTGCATGTAGAGCTTGTCCACTTAAAGACGATAAAATTTTTAAAAAATTTTCATTTATCTTCTTGAATTTAATATTTTTTTTCCCATATTGCTTATCACCGACTAATGATGCGCCTTTATATTTCATATGAACTCTTATTTGATGAGTTCTACCAGTTTCCAACTCACACTCGATTAAACTAATTCTTGGTATGTTTTTTATATTAAATACTTTAATTGTTTTATAATTTGTTACAGCTTTTTTCCCATTAATATCACTAGCCATCATTAATTGTCTATTTTTTTTATTTCTAGTAATCAGAGTTTCTATAGTTCCCTGAAGCGGCCTAACAACACCCCACACTAAACAAATATATTTTCTTTTAATGGAATGTTCACTAAATTGTTTTCCAAGTTTTGAATGTGCCATATTATTTTTTGCAACAACTAATAAACCTGAAGTTTCTTTATCAATTCTATGGACTATTCCTGGTCTTAGCGTACCGTTTACATCAGATAACTTATTTTGATATTTATGGATCAAAGCATTAGCTAAAGTATTATTGTAATTTCCAGCACCAGGATGAACAACCATACCTTTTGGTTTATTTATTAAGATAATATCTTTATCTTCAAAATGTATGTCTAATTTGATATTACTTGGTGATAATTTTTCTTTAATTTGAATTATTAGATTTATTTCAATTGAGTCATTTACTTTAATCTTTTTAGACGGTGAATTAACAATTTTTTGATTAATTAATACATTTTTTAGCTCTATCATTTTTTTTATATTTGACCTTGTGAAATTATTTATTTTACTTGATAAAAATTTATCTAGCCTTTTATTGCTATCATTTTCATCAATTAAGAATTTTATTGTGTTATTCATGATTTGATTTAGATTATAGACATATGCGTTCGTAGCTCAACTGGATAGAGCGCCTGACTTCGGATCAGGAGGTTGAGGGTTCAAATCCTTCCGGGCGCACCATTAAGTTATAAATTTTTTTTAAAATTCTTTACATTAATTGCAAATTCAGCCCATCTTTTGTCATACTGATGTACTAATAAATAAGGACTTCCTAATTTATTGATTAATCTAGACTCATCATCAAATTTAATTTGTTTTAAATAAAAAACTGTAGCAAATGGGCCTTCACTGTTTGTATAATAGTGAACATTTTTAATAATTGATTTGTGTGCAATATAATTTGCGTGACCTTGATCACAACCTCTGCCATCTGGATCTGTTCTAAAAGTTAAAAAGTATTTAAGTCTTTTTTTATATTTAAATTTAGAAATATAATTTTCCATTAAATTTAAATATTCTTTGATTTTAAAATTGTTACCCAAAACTGTTCCAGAACATAAAATTATTTTACTACTAATATTATCAAATTCTTTCTTTCCATAGGTTTTTATAATCCAATTAGAATTGTAAGGACAATCTTTAATCAGATGATCTTCTAAAAAAAAATTAATTGAACCATTGTAATTAAATTTAAAGGGATTTCCTTGAAAATATATATCTCTACTGTCACATAATAAAATATTTTTAAAACTTTTATTTTCTATATAATTTGAAAAAATTTCATATCTCCTGAATTGAATTGTTTTTTTATTAATTTTTGTCTTGATAATATCGCAATTGTATTTTTTTAAACCATATTCAAGATCTTTATCTTTATAGCCAATAATGAAACATATTTTTTCATTATAGTGTTTTCTTAGACTTTTAATAAAAAATTCAATTTGGTGAAAATTATATCCAATAGCAGCTGATAAAATTAAGTTTTGAGTCATAAATAATTATTGTTTTTTTTTTACACAATCCACTTTTTTAAAAAATCTTTATTTTTTACGATATAGTCAGGAAAAGTTTCATCTATTTTAATTGGTTTATACTCTATATTTCTATTAAATAGATCTTCACCCATTTTAATTTTTTTTTCTATATTTTTTTCATCAATAAATTCTTTTTTATTATATTCTTGGTGAGAATAAGAAATAATTTTTTGTTTAATTGCTGAAGGATCTTTTAAGAAACTAAAATGCCAGCCTCCATCTTCTATTAATTGAGGGGTTTTATCTTTAAAAATTTTCCAAAAAGGCTTTTGTTTTGTTTTAATATTTCTTAGCCACTGTGGAGTTTTTAAGTTTTTTTTCTGACAAATTTTAGTTCCTGGCCAAAAATTATCTGAAATATTTAGTAAGTTTAATTTTGATTGAAAATTTTTTTGAAGAAAACATCCATATTTATGTTTTGTGTCAAAATCTTTAATTTTTTTTGGATTCGGTATTTCATCTATATCTGATATCATAATCAGGTCCTCTGGATCGGAATTTTCATAACCCTTTGCTAATGAATTTCTTTGAAACTGATCTCTCATATGATTTTCATGCCATCTCTTTTTATTTGACTCAACATTGTCTGGTAAATCTTGGATTATGAGGTACTCAATTTTATCTTCATATGCTTTAAAATTTTCAATTTTAAAATTTAGTTTTTTTTTATTACCAGCATGGTCCTTAGTAGCTTCTGCAATTACAAATTTATCTACTATTTTATAAAGCGTATTAAGCCTTATCTCTAAAACTAAATCTTCATCAAAATACATAAAACAGTCAATTAATTTCATTTTTTTTTAGTTAAAGATGTTAATCCAATTTTTTTAATAGTAAGATTGCTAGAAGAGCAGTGTAAGCTAGTTCTATCAAAAACTAATATATCTCCAAGTTTCCATTTATAAATTATTTCCACTTCTAAGCCTTGTAAGTTTTTTATTTCTTCGTGTTTTAAAAATTTTTCATGAATATCTTTATCAAAAGCCTTTTTATCATAAAGATTAATGTGCTCAGAAGATCTTTTATTGTAACCTTTTGCGGATAGTTCTTTGCTATTAAGTGAAAAAGTAGTCGAGCATCCATAGAATCTGTTCTTAAAAATTACAGTCTCACCATTTTCTGATAATGGCATTAAAGTCTGTTTGTAAATTATTTTATCAAATTCAAAGCCAGTATCTACATGTAGTGAAACAGGCATATAGCTTTCTTGAAAAAGGCCCAAACTTTCAAAACCATCTTTAGTTTTTGGATTGTCCATTGCATGTTCGCCAATTATAGATTTTAATTTTTCTTTATATTTGTTTTGTAAATCAGAATAAAAATTAGAAGACCATTTTTTTTTGATTATTTTTTGTCTTTGATTGTTAATTTCAACAGGTAGTTCTTTATAAAGGCTTTGAAATTTTTCTATATCTTTACTATCAATAAAATTTTTTATAACAAATGGCTTTGCTTCGTATTTTTTTATATCATCTATAAATTTATGCATTTTATTCACCCATATTAATTAGTGTACCTCGTAATCTAGCTCCACTATAAGACCAATAGAATATGATCACACCTAGTATAAAATATAAAATAGAAATAAAAATAGCTTTTCCTATTTCAAAAAAATTCACCGTATCATGAATTAAAATATTTCTCATTTCTTCAAAAATATGAACCAATGGAAGTAATTTTGCTATAATCTGCAACCAATCAGGTAATATTTCAATAGGGTAATAAATACACCCTAAAGGTGCTAAAAAAAATAAACTAGCCCATGCTATATTCTCAAAAGACGGTCCAAATCGAATTAAGCCTGCGGTGACCAACAAGCCTAATGTGACACCAAATATATATAAAGTTAATAATAAAAAAATTAATGGAATTCCAATTTTGAATATTGACACTCCAAATAAAGGAATAGCTATTAATGATGCTGGTATTAATCCAATTAAAGTTCTGAATATAGCTGTAAAAGTTAATGCTGCAATAATTTCGCTTAATTTAATAGGCGCTATAAATAAATTTGTAAAATTTCTACTCCAAATTTCTTCCAAAAACATCATATTATAGCTAATACTAGACCGAAACAAAAAATCGTAAAGTATTGCCGCACTTAAAATTATTCCTACAGTATTGTTATAATAGCTTGAACTGAGAGTAAAAAATTTAGAAATAAAACCCCATAAAAATATTTGAATAGTTGGCCAATAAATTAAATCCAAAATTCTGGGAAAAGAACCTTTTATCAAATATATATGCCTTAAGCTTAATGCAAAAATTTTATTCCAATTCATTTTGGCTCCTTGCAATTTTTAAAAAAGTTTCTTCTAAATTATTTCTTCCATGTTTTTCAATTAGTTCCATGCATGTTCCTTGATCTACAATTTCACCTTTTTTCATCATAACTATTCTGTCACATAATCTCTCAACTTCTTTCATATTATGCGAAGCTAAAAGCATGGTAAGTTCATTTTTAGATTTATAATTTTCTAAATATTCTCTTACAAAATCTCCTACATCTGGATCTAGACTTGCAGTAGGCTCGTCAAGAAATAATAATTTTGGTTTATTTATTAAAGATTTAGCAAGTGATACTCTATTTTTTTGACCAGAAGAGAGCTCACCAGTTTTTTTGTTGAGAAAATCTTTTAAATTTAAATCTTCTGTCATTTCTTCAATTCGCTGGTTAATATTTTTTACACCATATAATCTAGCGAATACATTTAGATTTTGGAAAACTGTCAATTTTTTAGGTAATTCAATATAAGGTGATGCAAAGTTCATTAAACTAAGAAAATTAATTTTATTTTTTTCATTTAGTAACTGGTTATCAATCAAGATTTTTCCACTAGAAGGAGTTATTAATCCAAGCATCATACCTATAGAAGTGGTTTTTCCACATCCATTAGGACCTAGCAAACCTAAGGTTTTATTTTTTTCGATAGAAAAACTTATGTCATTTACTGCTAAAATATTATTAAATTTTTTACTAAGATTATGAACCTCTAACTTCATTATTTTTTTGCTGCTCTCTTTAAACGATCATTAATTGCAATACCGGGACCAATATTAGGAATTTTAACTACATAGATCTTTTTAAATTTTAATTTTTTAATTTTTCTCAAAGTTTTATATAAATTAGATGCAGCAATTTTCAAGTCCGAAATTTTGCTTAAATTAAAATAATTTTTTTTATTTTTATATTTATTACCTAAAATTATAAAAGCGTTTTTTTTGTTAGTAATTTTTTTATTTAAAAAAATTGGAATTCCAGGCGAATAGTGTTTTTTAAGCATTCCTGGCGAAATTATCTTAGAGCTTTTTTTTACAATCTTTACTCTAGATTTTAAAACTTTTGATATTATGTCAGCACCAATTATGCCAGGTCTAAGAATTGTAGGTTTTTTTGTTAAATCAATGACTGTCGATTCAATGCCAATTTTTGAACTTCCACCGTTAATTATTATTTTTATTTTTTTTTTAAATTCATCTGCCACATCTTCTGCAGTCACAGGACTAACACCTGAAGAAATATTTGCACTAGGCATTGCTATCGGAAAATTAACTTTTTTTAATACAGGTCTTATAAGTTTATGATTAGGAAATCTTATAGCAATAGTATCTAAATTTGCTGAAACCATCGAATGAATCTTGGAAGTTTTTTTTTTCTTTAAAATAAAAGTGATAGGTCCAGGGCAAAATTTTTTGTATAATTTAAAAAAATTTTTATTAAAAAAAACATCATTTTCTGCTTCTTTATAACTAAAAAAATGCACAATTAATGGATTAATTTTAGGTCTTTTTTTAAGTTTATAGATTTTTCTGATTGATTTTTTAGAGCATGCATTACCAGCTAATCCATAAACAGTTTCAGTCGGCAAACCCACAATATTTCCATTTTTTAAATTAGCAATAGTTTTATCAAGTGTTTTTTTGTTATAAGAAAATATATTTGAATAGATATTCTTCATAATATTATTATTATACGATTAATGAAAAATGAAAATATTCCAGCTGACATCAAAAGTAAATCATTAAAAGAAGCGAGAGACGAAATAAATGAAATTTTAAATAAACTTGAAGGTAAGGACACTGATTTAACCAATTCCATCAATGATTACCAAAGATTAATTCAATTAAATAAATATGTTGATGCTCTATTTAGAAAAAAAGTTAAAGAAATTTCCTCTATTACCAAAGATATAAAAAAAAATGATAAAAAATAGATTAATCAAAAACGCAAAAAAAGTTGACAAGTTTTTAATCAGCTACTTAAAAAAACAAAATAATTCATTATTAATTAACCCGATGAAATATGGAGTAATTTCTGGAGGAAAAAAAATAAGATCAACAATAATAATTGATGCTGGTAAAATATTTAAGATAAATAAAAAAAAATTAATTAATATTTGTGCAGCTGTTGAATGTATTCATTCATATTCACTTATTCACGATGATCTACCTTGTATGGATGATGACTCTATTAGAAGAGGAAAACCATCAACTCATATTAAATTTGGAGAAGCATCAGCTGTACTAGCTGGAAACTCTCTATTAACTTTAGCTTTTGAAATTATTGCAGATAAAAAATTTTCTATTAATCCAATTTTAAAAAATGAAATTATAAAATCATTAGCATTTTGCTCCGGCCACACAGGTATAGCAGGTGGTCAGGAGTTAGACCTTAAATTTGAAAATAAGAAAAAAAATTTAAAACAAATTATAAATATGCAAAAGAAAAAAACAGGAAAACTGTTTAATTTTTGTTTTTATGCTGTGGCTGTAATTGCAAAAAAAAATAGAAAAGAAAAATTTTTTTTAAGCACTTTAGGCGAGGAAATTGGACTTTTATTTCAATTAGCAGACGATTTTTTAGATATAAAAGGATCGAAAAAATTAGTAGGAAAACCAATCAAAAAAGACAATAAAAAAGGAAAGTCAACGTTAATTAATTTAATGGGATATGAAAAAGCTTATAAATTCGCAAATAACTTAAAGAAAAAAATATTGCTTAAGTTAAAGAAACATGGAAAAAATGCTAAAGATTTAACCAATACAATAGAATTTATTTTAGGTAGAGAATTTTAATGACTAGATTAATTAAACAGATCAATTTTCCTTCTGAACTTAGAAAATTTAAAAAAGATCAATTAAGACAAATATCTGATGAATTGAGAGATGAGTTAATTGATGTTGTTTCAGAAACTGGAGGACACCTTGGCGCGGGACTTGGTGTTATAGAATTAACAATAGCCCTGCACTATGTTTTTGATACACCTAAAGATAAATTAGTTTGGGATGTAAGTCATCAATGCTATCCACATAAAATTATAACAGGCCGAAGAGATAAAATTAAAACTTTAAGAAAAGGAGGTGGTTTATCAGGATTTACGAAAAGAACTGAAAGTGAATATGATCCTTTTGGTGCAGCTCATAGTTCAACATCTATTTCTTCAACACTTGGTATGGCTGTGGCTAAAAAATTATCAAACAATAATAATAATGTAATTGCAGTTATAGGAGATGGGGCTATGAGCGCAGGTATGGCGTACGAAGCAATGAATAATGCTGGGGCCTTAAAATCTAATCTTATAGTCGTACTAAACGATAATGACATGTCTATTGCAAGGCCTGTAGGTGCGATGAGTAAATATTTAGCGAAATTATTATCAGGAAAATTATATTTTAGTTTAAGAGAAACTATTAAAATGGTTATTTCAGCTTTTTCTAAAAGATTTAGTCAAAAAGCTGGTAAAGCAGAGGATTTAATTCGAGGAATAGTTACAGGTGGAACTTTATTTAGTGAATTAGGTTTTTATTATATAGGTCCAGTAGACGGACATGATGTAGATAGCCTTGTGCAGATATTCGAGAATGTAAAAAATTCAAAACACCAAGGTCCTGTTTTAATTCACACAAGAACTCAAAAAGGCAAAGGTTATAAACCTGCAGAAGAGTCAGGCGACAAATATCATGGAGTTTCCAAATTTAACATCGCCACAGGGGAACAAGCTAAATCAAAATCAAACGCTCCTTCATACACAAAGGTTTTTGCTGAAACTTTGATAAAACACGCTGAACAAGATACCAAAATTATTGGAATTACAGGTGCCATGCCATCTGGAACAGGATTAAATCTATTTGAAAAAAAATTTCCAGATAGAACATTCGATGTAGGTATAGCAGAACAACATGCCGTAACTTTTGCAGCTGGTCTAGCAACAGAAGGGTATAAACCATATGCAGCAATTTACTCAACATTTCTTCAAAGAGCTTATGACCAAGTCGTCCATGATGTTGCCTTGCAGTCATTACCAGTTAGATTCGCTATAGATAGGGCTGGTTTAGTGGGGGCAGACGGGCCTACTCATGCTGGTTCTTTCGATATAACTTATTTATCAACCTTACCTAATTTTATTGTAATGGCTGCTAGTGATGAATCTGAATTAGTAAAAATGATCAATACTTCTGTTCACATAAATGACCGTCCTTCAGCATTTAGATATCCCAGAGGAAATGGGATTGGTGTCGAAATGCCATCAATTAGCGAGATTTTAGAAATTGGAAAAGGAAGAATTGTTCAAGAGGGAACAAAAGCGGCAATTTTAAACTTTGGAACTAGATTAGAAGAGTGCAAAAAAGCTTCAGAGATATTATCAAAAAAAGGCATCAGCATAACAATTATCGATGCAAGATTTGCAAAACCTTTAGATGAAAAATTAATCATAGAGGCAGCAACTAATCACGAGGTTTTAATTTCTATTGAAGAAGGTTCAATAGGTGGATTCGGTTCTCATGTAATGCAATTTTTATCAGATAGAGGAATTTTCGATAAAGGATTAAAATTTAGATCAATGATTTTACCTGATATATTTATTGACCAAGATACTCCTGAAAGAATGTACGAAAAAGCAGGTTTAGATAGCTTATCAATTGCAAATAAAATTGAAGAAACCTTAAATTCTAATATTATTTTGGCTAAGAAAATAACTAAGGTTAATAATTAACCACATTGTGCTCGATGCATTAGTAAATGATCAAGAAGTACGCAACTTATCATTGCCTCACCAATAGGAACTGCTCTAATGCCTACACAGGGATCATGTCTTCCTTTTACAGAGATTTTTGTATTCTTTCCTTTTTTATCTATTGTATCTCTACTAGTTAAGATAGATGAAGTTGGTTTAACAGCAAATGACGCAACTATATCTTGTCCTGAAGAGATTCCACCTAAAATTCCACCAGCATGATTTGTTTTAAATTTTATTTTTCCTGATCCTTTACTCATTTCATCCGAGTTTTCTTCACCGCTTAAAAAAGCTGCATTCATTCCTGATCCAATGTTAACTCCTTTAACTGCATTGATACTCATAAGAGCAGCTGCAATATCAGTATCTAATTTTGAGTAGATTGGAGCTCCTAGACCCACAGGTATTCCTGATGCTCTTAACTCAATAACTGCGCCACATGAGGAACCAGCTTTTCTTACAGCTAAAAGATATTTTTCCCATTGTTTTACTGATTTTTTATCAGGACAAAAAAAAGGATTTTTTCTAATTTCAGAATTTTTCCAGTTCTGTTTATCACAAGACATTAACCCTAATTGCGTGACTGCACCAATAATATTAAATTTTAAACCAATAATTTTTTTTAAGACTATTCTAGCAACAGCTCCAGCTGCAACTCTACATGCAGTTTCTCTTGCTGACTGTCTTCCGCCGCCTTTGAAATCTCTAATTCCGTATTTTTTAAAATAAGTATAATCAGCATGACCAGGTCTAAATTTATTCTTAATAGATTCGTAGTCCCGTGATTTTTTATCCTCGTTGTAAATAATTATAGAAATAGGCGTTCCTGTTGTTTTTCCTTCAAAGACCCCTGATAATATAATGACTTTATCTGATTCTTTTCTTTGAGTAGTAAATTTGGACTGCCCAGGTCTACGTCTATCCATGTCTTTTTGGATATCTTTTTCAGATATGGGTATATTTGGTGGACAACCATCAATTACACAGCCAATTGCTGGCCCATGAGACTCTCCCCAGGTAGTAAATCTAAATATTTTTCCAAAAGTATTAAAAGACATAGTTAATTAATGTATAAATTATTTTATAGAATATATGAATCAAAAAAATGGCAAAAATTCAATGGGACTAGATAGCTGCTTCGAAGACTTAGCAAATCCTATCGAATTATTCAAAAAATGGTTTTCTAAAGCTGAGGAGAGTGAAATTAACGACCCAAATGCAGTTGCCGTAGCTTCTGCCGACCAAAATAATCAACCAAATGTAAGAATGGTACTGCTCAAAGGTTTAAGTAATAAAGGATTTGTTTTTTACACCAATTTTAACAGCAAAAAAGGCAGTGAGCTAAAAAGTAATCAGAAAGCTTCGATGTGCTTTCATTGGAAAAGTTTAAGAAGACAGGTGAGGGTTTTAGGAAAAGTTGAAGAGGTTACTTCAAAAGAAGCAGATGATTATTATAATTCTAGACCATATAAAAATAGAATTAGTGCTTGGGCCTCATCGCAGTCTCAAACATTAGATAAAAGAGAAACCTTTTTAGAAAAAATAAAAGAATTTACAAAAAAATATCCTGATCAAAATAATGTTCCAAGACCCCCTTATTGGTCTGGTTGGAGATTATTACCAGATGAAATTGAATTTTGGGTAGATGGTGAAGGTAGAATTCACGAAAGATTAAATTATAAAAAAACTAAAGATAAATGGATTAAAGAAATTCTTTACCCTTAAAATGATCTATTAAGACTAAAGCCAGTTAAGTTTTGTAAGATTTTTTTATCGTCATTATCAGGAAATATACCTAAAGAATCATAAGACACATTTACAAAATATTCTGCTCTTTTTAAACTTGCTTCAATTCCTTTATATTTATAGATCAGTGCTAAAATTTCACTGAAGTCATCTTCATTTCTTTTTTCTTTTTTCATAATTTCAGATAAAAAAGCTCTCTCCTCATCATTACCTTTTTGAAATACTATTATTAAAGGAAGTGTTACTTTACCTTCAAAAAAATCTTTTCCTATTTCTTTTCCAAATAATTTTTCTTTTGCATAATAGTCAAGAGCATCATCTGCTATTTGAAAAGCAAGACCAAGATTTTTACCATAAGACTCTAAAGCTTTTTTCTCTTTATCATTACTTTTTGAAAGACAAGCTCCAGTTTTAGTTGCTGCAGAAAATAATGCAGCTGTTTTTAAATTAATTATATCTATATAAGTATCCTCAAGAAGATCTGCCTCACCTTTATGCTGAAGTTGAAGAACTTCACCTTGTGCAATTTTTGCTGATGTTGATGACAATAATTTAAGTACTTCTAAATCTCCATCATCAACCATAATTTCAAAACACCTACTTAATAGATAATCTCCTACTAAAATTGAAGATTGATTACCCCAAATTGAATTAGTAGTTTTAATTCCTCTTCTTAAAGAACTTTCATCAATCACATCATCATGTAAAAGAGTTGCTGCATGAATGAGCTCAACACATGCTGCTAGATTAGTATCTCGTTCTCCTAGCTCATAACCAGATAGCTTAGCAGAACCCAATGTTAGCAAAGCTCTTAATCTTTTTCCACCAGACTGAAGATGATGATCGCTCATTTTCTCTATGAGGTTGACTTCACTTTTAAGTTTAAGCTCAATTAATCTCTCAACTTTTTCTAATTTATTTCCTAATAGGTTTTTAAGCTCCAAGTATGCTGAATTCGCAGATTTTTTTAGCGGTATAACTGATCCCATATTTCATGTTTATAATTGATTTTCTTTAGAATAAAATTTTAAATGAAACCCTGGTGACGCACCCATAATTCAACTAGAAGTAGCGCAATAAAACAATTAAAATTTAAATATTTACTGCTATAAGATAAGTAAAGTCATCATAAAATTATGTTTTCATTATTTAAAAAAAAGGTTGTTGTACCACATGTTAGATTAACAGGGATAATAGGAGCTGCAGGTAGATTTAAACAAGGCATGGATCTCGCTGGTCAAAGAGAAATTTTAAAAAAAGCATTTTCTTTTAAAAAAATTAAACATGTCGCTATTTCAATTAATTCTCCTGGAGGATCACCAGTCCAATCTCATTTAATTTACAGCTACATAAAACAACTAGCAAAAGAGAAAAAAGTGAAAATTATTGTCTTTGCAGAAGATGTTGCTGCGTCTGGAGGTTATTTAATATCTTGTGTGGGAGATGAGATATACGCTAACTCTAGTTCAATTATTGGTTCGATAGGAGTGATTTCAGCATCTTTCGGTTTTAAAGATTTGATTAAAAAAATTGGAATAGAGAGAAGAGTATATACAGCTGGAAAAAATAAAAGCACCTTAGATCCTTTTGTAGATGAAAAAGAGGAAGATGTTAAAAGATTAAAAAGTATTCAATTAGAATTACACGCTGATTTTATTAAAGTTGTTGAAACTAGCAGAGGTTCAAAACTTAAAGAGCCTGAAAAAAATAATATTTTTACAGGAGAATTTTGGACAGGTAGCGCTGCATTAAAAATTGGGTTGGTTGATGGAATAGGTAACGCGGATCAAGTTTTAAAAGAAAAATTTGGTGATAAAGTAATAATTAAAAATATGGAAAAACCAAAAGGATTTTTAGCAAGAAAACTATCTTCTTCTATTCAAAGCCCTATTGATAGTTTGACACATTCCTTAGAAGAAAAATCGATGTGGCAAAAATTTGGTCTGTAAATGCCAGTTAAAAAAAAAGAAAAAAAAAAATTAAATTTTCTATCCTTCCAAGATATTATCATGAAGCTTCAGAACTTCTGGGGTAAAAATGGCTGTGTTCTTCTACAGCCTTATGATTTAGAAGTAGGAGCGGGAACTTTTCATCCAGCAACTACTTTAAGATCTCTAGGACCTAAGCCATGGAAAGCAGCATATGTACAGCCATCCAGAAGACCGACAGATGGAAGATACGGTGAAAATCCAAACCGCCTTCAACACTATTATCAGTTTCAAGTAATCATAAAGCCATCACCAAAAAATATAAAACAAACTTATTTAAAAAGTTTAGCCGCTATTGGTATTGATGCAAATCTTCATGATGTACGTTTTGTGGAAGATGATTGGGAAAGCCCAACGCTAGGAGCTGCAGGATTAGGTTGGGAAGTTTGGTGTGATGGAATGGAAGTTACACAATTTACATATTTTCAACAAATGACAGGTATAGAATGTAAACCCGTTCCTGTAGAAATAACATATGGTCTTGAAAGATTATGTATGTTTGTTCAAGGTAAAAATAATGTGTTTGATCTTGATTGGAATAACGAGGGTATAAAATATAAAGAAGTTTTCTTTCAAGCAGAAAAAGAATTTTCAGCTTACAATTTTGAATTTGCTAATACAGAAATTTTATTAAAAAATTTTGAAACAACTGAGTTAGAATGTAAGTCTTTGCTTGATAAACAACTTTCTTTACCAGCTTACGATCAATGTTTAAAGGCAAGTCATATTTTTAATTTACTTGATGCTAGAGGCGTTATTGGGGTTGCAGAGAGAACAGGTTATATTACCAAAATACGAGAACTCGCTAAAGGCTGTGGAGCACTTTGGCTGAGCTCACAAAACTAATATTTTATGGCTGAACTATTGCTGGAGCTTTATAGTGAAGAAATTCCTCCCCAATTACAAATTGCAGCCAGAAGCCAACTCAAGCTATTTTTTGAAAAATCGTTTAAAGAAGAGAGCATCAGATATAAAGAAATATCAATTTATTCAACTCCTACTAGACTAACTTTAGTAGTTAAAGAACTTGCCGAAAAGATCCAGGTAGATTCTAAAGAAATTAAAGGACCTAAAGTAGGATCACCCGATCAAATTTTACATGGCTTTATGAAAGCTAAAAATATTTCTCAAAAAGATCTTATCGAAAAAGAGACTGAAAAAGGAAAATTTTATTTTATCAAGACTGTTCCTAAAAATATTTTAGTAGAAGAATTACTAATATCGATGCTGCCAAAAGCTTTAGCCTTCATTAGTTGGAAAAAATCAATGAAATGGTCAGATCATACTTTGATGTGGGGAAGACCACTAAGATCAATATTTGCTTTATTTAATGGTAAAAAAATTATATTTCAATTTGATCACTTGGAGTCTTCAGATGAGATTATTATAGAGCAAGACCTGAATACCAAAAATAAAAAGGTAAAAAACTTTAAGGATTATAATAGTCTTCTTAGGAGCAATAATATTGTACTAGATCACAATGAAAGAGAAAAAATTATATTAAAAAAGATTAATTCAACGTCAAAATCTAAAGATTATAAAGAGATATTAAATTTAAAACTCTTAGAGGAAGTTGTGAACATTGTTGAAGATCCCAATGTTTTGTTGGTTAATTTTAACAAAGAATACCTTAAAATACCTCAAGAAATTATCATTTCCACTCTCGAAAAACATCAAAGATATTTCCCAATATTTGATAGCAGAGGAAGACTAACAAATAATTTTTTTGTTGTTGCAAATAAGAAAGATAAAAAAAAATTCATTACTATAGGAAACAAAAGAGTGGTTGAAGCAAGATTAGCAGATGCTAAATTTTTCTGGGATAAAGATAGATCAAAAAATTTAATTAAACAAATAGCCAATTTAAAAACTGTTATATTTTATGAAAAGTTGGGAACAATCTATGACAAGATTCAGAGAATTAGAAAACTTGCTGCGATGCTTTCAGATGATTTAAATTTAAATAAAGAAAAAATTCAGATAGCTGCTTCCATTTCAAAATCTGATTTATGCTCAGATTTAGTGGGAGAATATCCTGAACTTCAAGGAGTGATGGGTAAATATTTTGCTTTATCACAGGGTTTTGAAGAAGATGTTGCGAATTCAATTAGTGACCACTATCTTCCCACTGGCCTAACATCAGAGTTACCAAGAAAACCTTTTAGCTATTCTATTTCCATAGTAGATAAAGTTGATACCTTAGTTGGATTTTTTGTCATCAATGAAAAACCAACGAGCTCTAAAGATCCTTTTGCCTTAAGACGTGCAGCAATTGGGTTGCTTCGAATTATAATTGAAAATAAATTAGTATTTAAACTCAGAGATTTAATTAGCTATTCTATAAGACTTTACGAAGAACAAGGTGTTGAAATTAAAAATGAAAAAACTGAAAAACAGGTTCTTGATTTTATTAAAGAAAGAATGAGAAATGTTTTAAAATTAAAAAATATTAAACCTGACATTATAGAAGCCTCAATAAACTCACATACTGGTGAAAATTTTTTAGATCTTTACAAAAAAACATTACTAATTAATAAGTATAAAAATAAAGGTATTGGGCTAAATGCTATTAGTTCGTATAAAAGAGCAGCTAATATTCTAGACAAATCTGGAAAAGGAATCACAGGAAGGCCAGATGCTGTTTTATTTAGAAAAGATGAGGAAAAAATCCTACATGAAAAAATAAATGAAATTAGAAAAGCCTTTACTGTAAAAGACGACAATAAAGACTATGAAAACTTGTTGATAAAGCTATCAGACACTAAAGAATTTACAGATA
>Ga0233444_10002212_pt1 | contig 20720 bp, 20 predicted proteins | sample SI_124_October20_6_FD_182792 | JGI IMG/M metagenome (GOLD analysis project Ga0233444, IMG submission 182792) | Seawater microbial communities from Saanich Inlet, British Columbia, Canada - SI_124_October2016_10_MG | ecosystem: Environmental > Aquatic > Marine > Inlet | place: Canada: British... | reverse complement strand
ATTTTCCCCACACGTATTTAAAGATGAAAAAAAGCAACATAAAAAGCCCTCCAATTAAACCACTTTTGGCGATCAACTTCAGCGGTCTGTCTTTATCAATAGAAAGGGGCCTGACGGGTTCATCTATGATTTGGATTAAGGGCTTTTTGTTTCTATGTGTGATTTTGGCCATTTCTAAATTTTTGACTATTTCTTCATACACTGCGGCAGATGCTTCGATGTCAATTTGTAGCTTTTGGAAAGGAACTTGGTTGGTGTAATACAGAGGATTGGGATTGGGTTGAAGTTCGGATATTTTCGCCAATTGATCAAGTGAATGGTCTAGAATAATACGCGTACTATCAGCTTGACTTTTCAATATTCTTAGATTTTCACCTGTTTTCTTCGTACTTGTACTTTCATAGAATTGGTTCACAATTTTTACCAAAACGGTATTGAAATTTTCAGCAAAAAGAGCGTCATCATCTTCCACTTTTATACTTAAAATCATGAGTTTTCTTTTCGGCTTAGCAACGATTAATTGTTCTTTTTTGAAATCATCGATGACTTCCATCAAGAGACTGTCATGTTTCACGCCCATATCGGTTTCAGCAATTTCAAAACTGAAGTTTTCTAGTTCTGCATCACGATGCCATCGCTTCAGTATTTTTTTTTCTTTGGCATAGCGGGTGATCAAACGCTCGCTGTTTGCGTCACCTACACGCGATAAAAAGGCCAATTTTAACATTTTATAAGACTTATAGAGCTCTACAATATGGTCAGTATCAAAGAGTTGACTGTCATCAGAGATACTGTTCAAATTAATACCTACAACGGAGGCCAAGGATCCCAATTGAGACATATCACCTTCCCCCACCTCAATGATGAAGGTAGTTTCTGCAGTATAGATGGGGTCTCTAAAGACTTCATAGGTGATTCTTAAACCTGCGATTATCAAAGAGCCCAACACTATCTTTTTCCAATGAAGGAAGAGATAATAAATCAAGCCTTTGATCTTTTCTATGACCTCACGAAAGGAGATACGCTCTTCGTCTATGTATCTAGGGTCATTCACTTAAGGATTGTTTAGTAAGGTGACACCTATTAAGGTCAGAGAGGTGATTAAGGAAGTCGAAATGGCAATAATATCTCCTATATTAACCCCTACTTTAATGGGTTTCTCAGGCACAATAATTTCAGCACCTGGGTCCATTTTAGGATAGGCTTTTATACCCAAAAAGCTATTAGTTCTTGCCGCATTGCCATTGGCATAAACTACGTAAGTATGTCTTTTCTTAGCCCTATTATTGAAGCCACCCGCTTCATTGATATAATATTTGAGTCCCTTGGAGGATTCAAATCCTATGGTATTGGGGTATAAAACTTTACCGATGACCCTGACCGTACTCAACCTTTTAGGGATATTGATAATATCACCATCCTCCAAAACTAAATCATCAATGGATCCTGGTTTTGATAAAATCTTGTTCAAATCCAAGGCGATAGATTCAGTCTCTATTAAATTGATGTCCGTACCTGAGTCGTTATTTGATATTTCATTTATTCTATTTTTTTGAGCAAGTGCTGATAAACTCTCATTTTGAGGGCTGTATTTATTTTGATCATAACTCAATTCCTCATTGATTTTATCGATGACTACTAAATCTGATTCACTCGAATGAGGGCTATCCATACGGTTTAAAAAATTCAGGAGATTAGATTTTTTTTCTTGTTGATCATTACTGCTGCGGTTAAATTCAGATTTTCGAATCAAAGTAGCTCCTTCAGCGTAGGCAAATTCATTGAGGCCATTCGCCTTGCTGATGACATCAGAAATTCTTTCATCAGCCGATTCGATAGGATAAGTTCCGGGTAAATGCACTTGTCCCAGAATTTGAATAGATTTCTCTTCAAAATAATTAGGATTTTTTCTGATGGTGATGTGATCAAAGGGTCTTAGGAGATACTCATTATCTGATATTTCAAGATTTTCATTTATGACCAGTTGTTCTGTTTCGATTTGGAAGTAGGCAGATTGCTCAAGGGGCCTTCTTGAAATAAATGCAGTGCCACCGATGGCTGCTTTTTTAAAACCTTTGGCTTGAAAGATCAAATCATCTATTGAAAGATTATTAGAAAAGCGATAAACGCCAGGATTATTTACTTCGCCTGTAATGCGGACAAATTGTTCTTCTTCAAAATCATAAATAGAATTAATCTGAAGGACGTCTTCTTTCTGCATTTTTATATCCCCTATTTCACCACTTAGGATTTTTTCAAGGTTTAAGGTGAGTGTTTCAACGCTATAGTCTGGATGCATTCTCGTTAACAAGGCCCGTCCCGTAAAGGCATCGCCTGTCAAACCATCTGCCAGTCCTATTAATGTTTTTAAGTTTAAATCATCGGTCAGCGCATAAGGTCCAGGTCTGGAGACTGCACCTTTAATAATTACGCGATTTTCGAATCTATTTTGAATTTCTCCTATGGTGAAGACATCACCATCTTGTAGGTTGAATTCGTTAAATTGTTCCTTGTAGACGTCCAAAACTTGCTTTGAAGCGTCGTTATTACGAATGACACTGATTCTTTTTTCATAGGCGCTAGAGGTGAAACCACTCGCATAGGTTAGTAAATCCTCAAAAGTTTCGTCTTCTAAGGTTTCATAGAAGCCTGGACGTTTTACGGCACCTTGCAATTCGATTCTATTGGCATAAGGCCCGATAATGATCACATCATTGTGTTGTAGGTGTACATTGCTGTTTGTATTACCGTTTAACAAAAAATCATAAATATCAACCGTAGCGATCTGCTTACTTTGTCGGTACACCTTGATGTCCCTGAGGGTACCCATAAAAGTCGGCCCGCCAGCAGCATAAAGTGCATTAAAGACGGTAGATAATGCATTGATGGTGTACGTTCCTGGAACATTGACCTCCCCTACAATATTGATGCTTATATTGCGAATTTTTCCAATGGAAACTTGCAGAAAGGTACTTGGGTTAGCACCTAATAGTTCTTTGTAAACATCAGCCAATCGGGCTTTTATTTTTTTTTGTGCTTCTTTTAAGGTGAGTCCATTCAAATAAATGGGTCCCACATTCCTTAGAAAAATTTGCCCGTTAGTTTCAATAGATTCGGTGTAATTCCACTCTGAGGCCCCAAAAACATCAATAACTATTTGATCTCCAGCACCTAATATATAGCCTATCGGAGGTGGAAAATTGAGAGTTGTTTCGAAACTTAACGTCCTGTTTTTTTTATTAAAAACGTGATACCCAAAATTTTGGGTAGAGGGTAATACATTTAACTCAATTTTTTGATTTTTTTGTATCGCCGATTGCTTTGTTTCATCGGCTAGAAGTTCTTTTTTCTTTTCCTCTTGCTTATTCGAAAATGTTCTTTTTCGTTTATTTTCTTCGTTACGTATTTTGTTGATTCTTCCTGATAGTTTAGTGATTTCTAGTGAAGATAATCCTTCTGATTTCGCATATTGGAAAATATTTTGATCGGAATAACCCATGCTTTTTGCGCGTTGCATCATCATGAGTACCTGCTCATCAGAAAGATTGTCAACTTTCATTGATTGGGCCTTCCCCATACTTTGGGCCGTGACCGTTGCCACACTACAGGCCCCAATGAATAAAGTAAAAAAGGACAGTACAAAAATCTTGAAATATTTGTGCATTAGCTATGCTTTTAATAACAGTTAGCAAATTTAATTAATTAAAAATCAAAAAAGCACTCATCTATTCATTTCCATGGGGGAATGTTATAGGTGAGCGGATGGGAAAATGGGTTACCTATAAGAAGTTTTTTTCTTTTCCCTGAACTAAAAAATAGGGATTCAATAAATTTTCTTTATTGTAATTTACAGGTATTCGTGAGTTTTGGATAACCACCTTGCCTCCTGCTTCTTCAACGATTATTTGAGCTGCCGCGGTATCCCATTCCATCGTAGGCGCAAATCGGGGATATAAATGGGCGGCGCCTTCTGCGACCATGAGGAGCTTCAAGGAACTGCCTTTAGATAGAATTTTGGGTTTGATCAAGGTATCTAAAAATACTTGAGTCTCGGGGTTGAGGTGAGAGCGAGAGGCCACCACCTTAAGTCCGGATTGATTAAGATCAAAGGAGGCGGACTGAATCATTTGTCCATTTTTTTGAGCGCCGGATGCTTTGATAGCAGAATATAGATCATCGGTGACGGGTGTTTGTACGACACCGATTATGGGTTGATGATGGTGGATCAGGGCAATGTTCACAGTGAACTCTCCATTCCTTTTGATAAATTCTTTCGTACCATCTAAGGGATCGATCATCCAGAATGTCTCCCAATTTTTTCTTTGTGAAAAGGGAATTTGGGCGCCTTCCTCACTTAAAATCGGAATACCGGTTTTTTCGAGTACGGTTGCAATGACTCGATGGGCCGCTTGATCCGCGCGGGTCAGTGGGGATTGATCATCTTTGGCTTCTATTTCAAAATCACCAGAATGATAGACTTTGAGTATTTCCTCACTGGCTATGCTTGCCGCAATTTTGGCCTGCTCGAGTAATGAATGTAGGTTCATAATAGAGAATGGATTTAAATGATCATGCCTGCGGCCACGGTTTCATGGGTGGACTCATCGATTAAGATAATGCTACCCGTCGTTCTATTTTTTCGATAGGCATCCGTTAACAAAGGCTTGGTAGTACGCAGCTGTACCCGCGCAACGTCATTCATGCCGATATTAAGATTTTCAATATTACGATGGAGTGTATTCACATCTAATTTGTATCGGATATTTTTAATAATGGCTTTGGCTTCTGAAGTGGTATGCTTAATGATGTATTTTGATTTAGGATTTGGCGCTTTATTATCAAGCCAACACATCATGATCTCAATGTCTTGATTGAGATTGGGTTGATTGTGAGACCTGACCAACATATCGCCCCGGCTTACACCTATATCATCGGTGAGCTGTATGGTAACCGACATGGGAGCAAAGGCTTCAGATAGCGGACCGTTGAAGGTCTCAATAGATTTGATTTTTGATGTGAACCCTGATGGTAATACCGTAATTTCATCTCCCGGTTTGAAGACACCTCCTGCAATTCTTCCTGCATAGCCTCTGAAGTCGTGGTAGGATGCCGTTTTGGGTCGAATGACCGTCTGTACGGGAAATCGACAATCAATGTGATTGTAATCACTACCGATATGTAAATTTTCTAAGGTGTATAGAAGGGTAGATCCTTCATACCAAGACATTTTTTCACCGCGATTGACTACGTTGTCTCCATTGAGGGCACTGATGGGGATAAAGCGGATGTCGGTGATATCTAACTTGGAAGAAAAACTTTCAAAATCTTTTCTAATTTTTTGAAAAACGGTTTCTTGGTAGTCAACCAAATCCATTTTATTTATACAAACGATCAGATGTGGAATTTGAAGCAAAGAGGCGATGATGGCATGTCGACAAGTTTGCTCTACGACCCCATGGCGGGCATCTATGAGAACCAAAGCGCAATTGGCAGTAGATGCGCCAGTAATCATGTTTCGGGTATACTGTATGTGACCTGGTGTATCGGCAATGATGAACTTTCTTTTGGGTGTAGCGAAATAACGATAGGCCACATCAATAGTAATGCCCTGTTCTCGTTCGTCTTTGAGTCCATCGGTAAGCAGAGATAAATCTGCCTGCGCCAATCCTTTGCGGTCGCTGGATCTCTTAACTTGATCCAGCTGATCTTCAAAAATTGATTTAGTATCAAAAAGAAGTCTACCTATCAAGGTGCTTTTACCATCATCTACACTACCGGCTGTGGTGAACCGCAATAATTCCATATCTAAATAGGCATTCATATTGGTGGGTTTTTAAAAATAACCTTGTTTTTTTCGATCTTCCATAGATGTTTCAGATCGCTTATCGTCTGCTCGATTACCTCGCTCAGTCTGACGCGCTGCGGCTACTTCATCTACGATTTTCTCTAATGTGTCGGCATCTGATTCATCTCCTCCTGTGATGGTGATGTCACCCAAAGTACGAAAACGAATCTTTTTGTGTACCGGGGTTTCTGTTTCGGTCAAATAGATGTGCTCTGATACGGGCAGCCAGGTGTCATTGCGACGAATGACTTCGCGTTGGTGCGCAAAATAAAGGGACGGAATCTGAATATTTTCGGCTAAAATGTATTGCCAAACATCCATTTCTGTCCAATTGCTTAAGGGAAACACTCGAAAATGCTCTCCGTGATGATGTTTACCATTGAACATATTCCACAATTCTGGGCGTTGATTTTTAGGATCCCATTGTCCAAATTCATCTCGATGTGAAAAAAACCTTTCTTTAGCTCGGGCTTTTTCTTCGTCCCGCCGCGCGCCACCAATACAAGCATCAAACTGATGTGAGTCGATGGTATCGAGAAGGGTATTGGTTTGCAGGGCATTTCTGGAAGCATTTTTACCTCGTTCCTCCGTAGATCTTCCAGAATTAATAGACTCTTGAACCAAGCCTACGATGAGTTGGACTTCTAAATCAGAAACTATTTGATCTCTGAATACCATGGTTTCAGGGAAATTATGTCCCGTATCAATATGAACCAAAGGAAAGGGAATTTTAGCTGGATGAAAGGCTTTTTTAGCAAGGTGTGTTACCACGATGGAATCTTTACCTCCTGAGAAAAGGATGCAGGGGTTTTCAAATTGGGCAAAAACTTCTCGAAGAATAAAAATAGATTCACTTTCTAATTCATCTAAATGTGTAAGGTTATAATTACTCATTCAAGCTTTAATTTGGGTTCAATAAAATCAAGTAATTTTTTTAAGGATGCCTCTGGAGCCTCCGCTTCGGTATTGATGGTCAAGTCAGGTTGCTTTGGATTCTCAAAAGGGGCATCAATTCCCGTAAAATTAGGGATTAATCCTTTACGGGCTTTGGCATAGAGGCCTTTAACATCCCTTTTTTCACATACATGCAAGGGGCAATTGATAAAAACTTCTATAAAATTTTCTACTCCTATTAGTTCCCGGGCTTGGTTCCGATCAGATTCAAGCGGAGAAATAAAAGCGGACAAGACAATGATACCGGCCTCGTTGAACAACCGAGCTACTTCGGCAATCCGGCGAAGGTTCTCTGTCCGATCTTCACTGGAAAACCCTAAATCATTATTAAGGCCTAAACGGACATTGTCACCATCTAAGAGGTAAGTTTTATAACCTTTTTGATGCAAAACAGCTTCTACATTTCCAGCGAGGGTAGATTTACCCGAGCCTGAAAGCCCGACCAGCCAAATCACCTTAGCTTGGTGGCCGTTATTTTTCAAGCGATCGGTCTTACTGATCTGATGGGTATGCCGGATGATGTTTTCACTCATTTTTTTCGACCAAATTTGACGCTGAACCAAACGCGTTCATGAAAATAATAAAGCACCATTTTAAGGAAGGTTTCAGCTATGGCAACACCGGTGGCCTTTTCAATAGCCTGTGCGTCGTCTCCAAAAAAGGCCAAGGCCAATAAGAAAGTAGTGGTAGAGGCAATGATACGCCAAGTGATAGCTTTTGAAATATGTCTTAATCTATTTTGATCCATATTTGATTCTCACCGCAAAATTAGATAAAAGATCATTGATTTTTATCCTGCTACTGTTATTATTTGTTTGGGTTCATCTTAGGTTTGAAGGAGTCTACGGTTATTTTGAGACCTTCTGATCTTGTAAATTGGGGCTGCCAACCTAGGAGTTTCTTTGCCAATGAAATGTCTGGTTTGCGCTGTTTGGGATCGTCTTCTGGTAAGGCTTGATAGCTGATGATAGATGAACTTTGGGTGAGTTGTAGAATTTCTTGAGCAAATTCATTGATGGTAACTTCATGAGGATTTCCAATATTTACAGGATAGGCATAGTCGCTGTGGAGCAAGCAAAAAATACCCTCGATCAGATCGTCAACATAGGTGAAGGATCTTGTTTGGCTGCCATCGCCAAAAGCTGTGAGCGGTTTGCCTTGTAGCGCTTGACTTATAAAGGCAGGCAATACCCGGCCGTCATTTAACCTCATGCGAGGGCCGAAGGTATTAAAAATACGTACAATTCTCGTTTCCAATTGATGGTAGGTATGATAAGCCATGGTCAATGCCTCTTGAAATCGCTTGGCTTCATCATAAACACCTCTAGGGCCAATGGGATTGACGTTGCCCCAATAGTCTTCCTTTTGGGGGTGCACCAAGGGGTCTCCATAAACTTCTGAGGTTGAGGCAATCAATATTCTTGCTTTTTTTTCTTTGGCCAAACCAAGGCAGTTTAAGGTACCTAAGGATCCTACCTTCATCGTTTGAATGGGCATTTTCAAGTAATCGATGGGGCTGGCAGGAGAGGCAAAATGCAAAATGTAATCCAAAGGTCCGGGTACATGAATGAACTTGGTGACGTCGTGCTCATGAAATTCGAAATTTGATTTTTTAAATAAATGCTCGATGTTTTCTATGGACCCCGTACTTAAATTATCCATGGCAATGACCTGGTAATCTTCTTTGATGAATCGGTCACATAAATGAGAGCCTAAAAATCCAGCACCCCCGGTTATTAATATTTTTTTCATAATTCGTGTTCAATTTCATTAAAACTTTGACTGGCCAAATCTTTAGAAGAGAACAAGGCGCCTGTAAAATCTTCCTTGATGTTAAGTTTTGGATCATAGATACTCAAACTACGTTCTGAGGCCGCATGATAGGGCCGATCTACCGCATATTGAAAATAGGTATGGTCTTCCAAGGTAAAATAGCCATGAGCAAAGCCTTTGGGGACCCATAAGGCCTTATCTGGGCTATCTAATTTTATTTTGTAATATTTAAGATAAGTCTCAGACGTTTTTCTTAAATCAACGACGAGGTCAATGACGGCTCCGCTGAGTACTAAAACAATTTTCGTTTGCGCAAAGGGATCCAGCTGAAAATGAAGCCCCCTAAACACATTTTTTTTTGACTGCGCAATATTGATTTGTTCCACTGAAAAATCAAGTTCAAATTTTTTAAATCGGGTACGATTGAAGGCTTCCATGAAATAGCCGCGATCATCACCATGCAAATCATGATGAATCACATAGCAATCTTTGAGTGGCGTAGGTTTAATTTCCATCGACTAATTTTATTAAATAATTACCATAACCACTTTTTTGCAAGGGGACTGCAATCTGGTGGAGTTGATTCGCATCGATGAAGCCCATTTTGTAAGCAACTTCTTCAATACAACCAATTTTAAGTCCTTGGCGAGATTCAATGGCCCTGACAAAATCACCGGCCTCCAACAGGGATTCAATGGTTCCTGTATCTAACCAGGCGGTTCCTCGATCCAATACTTCTACTGTTAATTTTCCCTGCTTTAAATATTCGTTATTTATGGCAGTAATTTCCAGTTCACCTCGGGCGCTGGGCTGGATATTTTTTGCAATGTCCACTACGTCTTGATCGTAAAAATACAAACCGGGTACCGCATATTTTGATTTGGGATGCACTGGTTTTTCTTCGATGGACAAGGCCTTTTTTTGATCGTCAAATGCCACGACACCATATCTTTCAGGATCATTTACTCGATACGCGAAGATGATTCCACCCTGTGGATCTATACAATTTTGTAATTTCTGAGACAATCCAGAGGCATAAAAAATATTATCACCCAAGACCAATGCGACTTTTTCCTTCCCGATGAATTCCGCTCCGATGATAAAAGCTTGAGCCAAACCTTCGGGTTCGGGTTGAACTGCATATTCAAAATGACAGCCCAAATTCGCTCCGTTGCCGAGCAGTTGCTGGAACCCTGGGAGGTCTCTTGGAGTAGAGATGATTAGGATTTTCCGGATGCCTGCCAGCATCAAAACCGACAGGGGATAATAAATCATGGGTTTGTCGTAGACGGGAAGCATTTGTTTGCTTATCGCAAGGGTCAATGGGTGCAATCGAGTCCCTGAGCCACCTGCCAAAATGATGCCTTTCATGTCTTTTCGTTATAATGCGTTTGATAATAGACTTGGTAAGCACCCGAAGTCACCTGGCTCAACCAATGTTCATTTTCAAGATACCATTTTACCGTTTTCTTGAGCCCTTCTTCGAATTGTAAGGAGGGTTGCCAGCCCAGTTCATTGGCTAATTTAGAGGCATCAATGGCATACCTTAAATCATGACCCGAGCGATCATTTACAAAAGTAATGAGCTGCGCCGAGGTGCCTGATGGCCGTTCCATAGCCTCATCCATGAGACGACACAATAGATGGATCAAATCTATGTTTTTCCATTCATTGAATCCACCAATATTATAGGTTTCCCCAATCTTTCCTTGGTGGAAAATAACGTCAATGGCACGGGCATGGTCAATGACATAGAGCCAGTCTCGAATGTTTTCTCCTTTTCCGTAAATAGGGATGGGTTGATTGTTTTTAATATTGTTGATGGCCAAGGGAATGAGTTTCTCAGGGAAATGATTGGGGCCGTAATTATTTGAGCAATTGCTGATGACTATGGGGAGGTCATAGGTGTTGTGATAGGCCCGCACAAAATGGTCAGAGGAGGCCTTGGAAGACGAATACGGGCTTTTGGGATCGTAAGCGGTGGTTTCGGTAAACAAGCCTTTTTCCCCAAGAGAGCCATATACCTCATCGGTTGAAACATGATAAAACCTTTTATCAGAGGGCTCTTTTCCCCAAGCATCTTTGGCTGCGTTTAGTAAATTTACCGTTCCCAATACATTGGTTTGAACAAAATCTATGGGATGGGATATCGATCGATCCACATGAGACTCAGCTGCCAAATGGATCACGCCGTCGAGTTCATACTTGCTGAAAAGACTTTGTACTAAGGCGGTATCACAAATATCACCCATGATAAAATGATAATTGGGTGCCTGCTCAACATCAACGAGATTTTGCAGATTACCGGCATAGGTCAGCTTATCAAGATTAAAAATTTTGTAATGGGGATATTGTTGTACAAATCTACGTACTACATGAGAGCCAATGAATCCTGCACCCCCGGTAATTAGAATCTTTTTCATGAAAGCAAATATCAATTATTGAATAAATCTTGGCAAAGATAGCCATAGTTAATAACTGTGTTTGTCAAAGCTTAATAAGTTTTGTTTTTAATTCTGTTATCCATTGGTCAGCCGAAGAACATAAGGAGTTAAATAAGGTATTTTTCTTTGATTAAGGATTATTCCTAGGAAATGCACAAAACCCTCAGCTTTCAACCTTATTTTTGTCTCATGGATCAGATCATTGCCCTGATAAAGAAAGATTTATTGGTTGATTTTAGACAAAAATACGTCGTTGCGGGGATCGCATTATATGTTTTTGCGACCATTTATATTGCTTATTTGGCCTTCAATAACGTGATTACTTCCGCCACTTGGAATGCGCTGTTTTGGTTGATTTTATTATTTTCAAGCATCACAGGCCTCGGCAAAAGTTTTGGCCAGGAGGCCCATCGATCGCATTATTATTATTACCTAGCGAAGCCTGTCCATATTTTAACTGCAAAACTTATTTATTACGGTTTTTATGAGATTTTGTTGGTCGTATTATTGACCGGGATATTCAATCTTTTTTTGGGATTTCCTGTTGAAAATCCGTCCCTTTTTTTAGTTAATCTGTTGGCAGGAGCGAGTGGCTTGTCGGTATGCTTCACCCTGATCGCTTCCATTGCGGCGAAATCTGACAATGGATCCCATCTCATGCCTATATTGGCTTTTCCAGTGATAATTCCTGTTTTATTACTTGCGGTAACCAATTCTCGTAAAATTGTTTTTGGGGCCTCACTGGAGGAAATTTCTGGAAACCTCTTGGTATTGGTCTGTTTTAATGTGATTATCATTGCACTGTCATTTATTTTGTTCCCTTACAGTTGGAAAAATTGATATGAAATACTTAATTAAGGTGTATTGGTGGAAACTATTGACTGTAATGTTGCTGATTTATACGGTGATTGGAGGGTTCTTAATGCCCGCACCTAGATTACCGATTCTCAATGAGACCATCAGAATTTTACATTTTCACGTACCTATGTGGTTTGGCATGATCATTATGTATGCTGTTTCTGTATTCTATGCTATCAAATATTTGTCCACCAAAAATTTAATGTACGACTTGTATGCCGAGCAGTTGGTCAATATTGGGGTCATGTTTGGTGTTTTAGGCATCGTTTCAGGCATGGTTTGGGCTAATTTTACTTGGGGAGAGCCCTGGAGCAATGATCCTAAACAAAACGCATCTGCGGTTGCCTTGCTGATATATTTTGCGCTCATCATTTTAAGGGGGTCTTTGCAAGATGACCATCAGAAGGCCAGATTGGGTGCGGTATACAATATTTTTGCCTTTGCTGTTTTGATTCCCTTATTGTTTGTACTGCCTAGAATGACGGACAGTTTACATCCGGGCAATGGTGGAAATCCTGCGTTTGGGCAATATGATTTGGACAGTGATTTGAGAATGGTTTTTTATCCGGCTGTAATAGGATGGACTTTTTTAGGGTTTTGGATGGCGACCCTAAAAATAAGAGCGGCGAGTCTTCAAAAACATTTAGATTATGAATGAAATAATAAAATTATTGTTTTTGTTCTTCTTTGCAAGCCTTCAGTTAATCGCCCGATCTCAATCTCAGATTGAGATGGCAGATGATTTTAGAGGAGAAGGAAAAATTTATGTGGTGATCATGGTAGTACTTCTTTTATTAGGGGGAATTTTTTTCACCTTATTTAGGTTCGATAGAAGACTAAGTCAATTAGAAAAGCAAATGGGAGAGAAAAAATGAAAAAGTCACATATCATAGGTATTGTGGTCATTGCCATGGCCATAGGCATTATTCTCACTACCGCTGGAGATGCGAGTAGTTATGTCACTTTTGAAGAGGCGAAGCGCCGTGAATCTGATGGAGATAGGTCCAAAATTCATGTGGTAGGAAGGCTCAAAAAAAGTGTGACAGATCAAGTAACAGGTATTGTACCTATGGATGATCAACTCTCTTTCACTTTTGTGATGTTAGACGAGAATGAGTCAGAGCAAAAAGTATTTCACCCCAATCCCATTCCACAAGATTTTGATCGATCTGAACAAGTAGTGGTCGTGGGCTCTTATCGAAAAGATATATTTGTCGCCGACAAAATCCTTTTAAAATGTCCTTCCAAATACCAGGAAGAAGAAATTAAAATTTAGGGGATGGCTCATTATTTGATAGGTAACCTAGGCCATTTAATGATTATTCTTTCATTGGTCACCGCACTCGTTTCTTGTGTCGCTTATTTCAAAACAACACAAAGTAATGACCTTACGTGGGAGCGTTATGCGGATTGGAGCTATTATGGTCACGCATTGAGTTTGATCGGCGTTTTGACGGTACTTTTTTTAATTATCAATAAGCATTATTTTGAATACCATTATGCATGGAATTATTCATCCAAATACTTACCCATTTACTATCAGATTTCTAGTTTTTGGAATGGGCAAGAAGGATCCTTTCTTCTTTGGATGTTCTGGAATGCGATGTTGGGCTTGGTATTGATCAAAACCAATAAATTTTGGAAACCTTCGGTTATGGCCGTCATGACCTTTACCCAGTTTTGTTTGACAACCTTGATTTTAGGTGTTGTTATTTTTGAATTGAAGATTGGCAGTTCTCCCTTTTTATTACTTCGAGATGTAGTTCAGGATGCCATTTTTGTTGTGAATCCCGAATTTATTCCTGAAGACGGCAATGGCTTGAATCCTTTGCTTCAAAATTATTGGATGGTCATCCATCCTCCGACGTTATTCTTAGGATTTGCCAGTACTGTAGTTCCTTTTGCTTATGCGATTGCGGGCTTGTGGATAGGTAAATACAAGGAATGGATTAGACCTGCGCTGCCTTGGGCACAATTTGCAGCAATGATTTTGGGTATAGGTATTTTAATGGGTGCCTATTGGGCTTATGAAACCTTGAATTTTGGAGGCTATTGGAACTGGGATCCTGTTGAGAATGCCATCTATATTCCGTGGCTCACTTTAATCGCAGCCATTCATACGATGATTGCTTATAAAAAGAATGAAAATGCGTTAAAAGCAGCCCTTATATTGGTCTTGGTGACCTATTTGCTTATTTTGTATTCTACCTTTCTCACCCGGAGCGGGGTACTTGGAGAGACCTCAGTTCACTCTTTTACTGATCTCGGATTATCCGGCCAGCTGCTGCTTTTTCTAGTTTTATTCCTCGCAGGATGTGTCTTACTGCTGGTGCGTGTTTGGAAAAAAATACCCTTAACAGATAAGGAAATGTCTGCTTATTCTAGAGAATTCTGGATTTTCATGGGGGCAACTGTGCTTTGCTTGATGGCCTTTCAAATTATTATACCTACTTCCATACCTGTATATAATGAGGTATTGGGTTTTTTTGATATTGCCTCCAATTTAGCTCCTCCGGCCGATCCAGTGCAATTTTATTCTAAATTTCAATTGTGGTTTGCAGTAGGCATTGCCCTATTATCGGGGACAGGTCAGTTTTTTTGGTGGAAGCGGATGAACTTTCAAGATTTCAAAATAGAAATTCAAAAGCCCTTAATGATTTCATTGTTAATTTCAGCATTCATTTTTGTTTTAGCGGAAGTACGCGAAGTTCCTTACATGATTTTATTGACTGCGAGTATCTATTCAATTACTGCCAATTTTGCTATTTTATTGCGTTTGAAGCGGACTAATGTTAAACTTTCAGGTGGTTCCATTGCGCACATGGGCGTAGGATTGATGTTGATTGGGATTCTCTTTTCTTCTGGATACAGTAAAATTCTTTCTAAAAATAATACAGGATTGCTCTACAGTAATGAGTTTCCCGATGAGATTAATTTAAATAATCTATTGCTTTTTTTGAATGAACCGCGGGAGATGGGTGATTATTCACTGGTGTATAAAGGCATGCGAAAAAAGACCACGGATTTGGGATATGTTGATGCTAATTTGCTTTCGGAAACAGACAATCCATTGATTTTGGAGGCCACTGATGATATTTATGTTGCCTCAGAATTGAGGGCATCTAAGGGAGATCAGGTTCGTATTACCAATAATGAAAATTCGTATTTTGAAGTATTATACGAGAAGGATAATGGTGATCATTTTGAGTTGTACCCACGCGTGCAGCTGAATGATCAAATGGGCACAGTTTACTCACCTGACATCAGTAGAACTCTTACTGCAGACATGTATACTCATGTAAGAACGTTCCCTGATCCAGCTCAGGAAACCGACTGGGGAGAGGTTCAAGAGTACCAAGTGGCGGTTGGGGATGACTTTTTTATTAATGATTATGTCGCAACATTTAAAAAAATGGAACGCGTTGAGCAAGTAGAGGGCGTGACATTGATGAAAAAAGATGTAGCGGTAAAAGCCGTTATTGAAATACAAGGAGAATATCAACATTATCTAGCTGCTCCGATTTATTTGATCAAAGATCAGATGGCGGGCAAAATACCTGCTACCGTCCATGATCTAGCGGCACGGATTACAGTTGAGTCCATAGATCCTGAAACAGACAGTTTCACTTTTGGGGTGCAACGGACTCAAAAAGATTGGATCATCATGGAGGCAGTAGAAAAGCCCTACATCAACTTGCTTTGGATCGGTGCTTTACTACTGTGCTTTGGATTTTTTATTGCTATTTTACGTAGATATGAGGAGTTCATGATTTTTCGTAACAAAGGATTGGAGTCATAAAAAAGAGACAAGGTGTCTTTGAGAATAGCTATTATTGGAGGTGGAAATGTAGCTACCCATTTTTTTAAGTCACTTGGCGAGAGAAGTGTCCACAAAATTTTTGTGCGAAAAAAAGAAGAAAATTCACACCTCCCTTTGACGCTTTTATCCGAGTCCAAAGATTTAAGAACATTAGACTTAGCCATAATTATCATCGCGGTATCGGATGATCAAATTATAAATGTGATGACTAACTACCATTTTGATCCGGATCAGATTATTCTTCATACTGCGGGATCTGTGGGCTTGGATGTAATCCATCAAAAGCACGCAAAATGTGGCGTACTTTATCCGTTAATGACGCTTTCCAAAGAAGACATTATTGATTACCAGCAAATGCCCTTATTAATTGAGGGTAGTGAGGGATCTGTTCTGTTGATCACCCAACTGGCTGAAAGTATCAGTCAACGTGTAGCTTATTTTGATTCTCAAAATCGAAAAATCATTCATTTGGCCGCTGTCATTGCCAATAATTTCACTACTTCACTTCTTTTAGACGTAGAGAAGATTCTTAAAAAATATCAAGTGGATAAGAATTTATTGGTACCTCTTATGAAACAGACCATACATAAAGCTTTCAACTTGGGGGGTGCAAAATCTATGACAGGGCCTGCGGTGAGAAAAGATCAGAAGATCATAGATGTGCAGTTAGGTTTATTAAATCAGGATCCTGAAATACTCGATTTATATCAATTTTTCACCCATCGCATTCAAAAAACCAAAAGTGAGTCATCTGAGAGCTAATATCAAGGGTTTTACCAAAGCCATTAGAATTCCCCATCTTTTTGGTATTATAGTTGTACAATTCTTAACGGCATCCTATCTGATCAAGGTCTCAAATGAGATGGTTTTAAATTGGGAATTTATTTTGCTTATCGCTTCAATTACGATGCTTGCCGCAGCAGGTTATTTGATCAATGACTATTATGACCAAAAGATTGATTTAATCAATAGGCCGGATCGGGTCGTCGTGGGCATACATCTACATCGTCGTCGTGCATTGGCAGCACACATGGGCTCATCAATTTTAGCGATTATGATTGGTTTATGGGTAGACCGGTGGCTAGGGATTTTTAATTTTTTTGCTTCTTTTATGTTATGGCTTCATAGTAACTATTTCAGGAGAGTACTGCTGTTGGGGAATATTATGGTGGCACTAATGCATGTCATGATCATTTTGGTGGTTGCTGTCCATTTTCAAGTCTCCAGCACCTATTTATTGGCCTATTCTTTGTTCGCTTTTGTAGCTATTTTTGTACGAGAAGTCGTGAAGGATCTTATGGGGGTAAAGGGTGATGCCGTCCATGGAGTAGAAACTATTTCGGTAACTTGGGGGATTAGAACGGCTAAAAAAATTATTTATCTATCTATTTTCTGTGGTATTATTTTCATGATCTATTTTTTGGAAGGTACGCTTCCCATGAATTCAGGCATCTATTTTTTAGCTTTATTGCCTTTTTTGGGTTGGTTTATCTATCGAATCCACACAGCTGATACCAGATCACATTATCGGTCTCTGAAAAAGAGTATTGATTGGATCATTTTATCTGGCGTCTTAAGTATATTTTTACTTTATGAATAAATGTAACATTGCCATTTTTGCTTCAGGGGAGGGGTCTAATGCGGAAAATATCATTAACTATTTCAAAGGCAATGACGCTGTTAATGTGGTGCTTATTGTCTCAAACAGAGCAGGTGCCCGAGTGCTCCAACGTGCTGAGAAATTAGAAGTGCCCCATTTAATCTCTCAGCGAGAGGAATTAAATAATCCAACATTTCTGCTCTTATTGGAGCAGCAAAAAATTAGCCTGATTGTTTTAGCTGGATTTCTTTTGAAAATTCCTACCTACTTAATTACCGCTTTTTCTGATCGGATCATCAATATACATCCTGCTTTGCTTCCCAAATATGGAGGAAAAGGTATGTATGGTGATCAGGTTCATAAGTCCGTTTTGTTAAATAAAGAGCTTCAATCAGGGATTACCATTCATTTGGTTAACGAGCATTATGATGAAGGTAAAATACTTTTCCAAAAAAGTTGTGAAGTGATGACGGATGATGAGAGCAGAGATTTGGCAGAAAGGATTCATCAACTTGAATATCAATATTTTCCTAAAATTATAGAAGATTACATTAATAGACTCTGATCTCTTTTTAATTGTGTTTACTTTTGCACTTTAGAAAAATAATTCATGCAAAACTGTACCATAAAATCTGCCCTAATTTCGGTTTACAATAAAGAAGGACTCGAACCTATCGTTAAAAAATTGTATCTCTTAGGCGTAGAGATATATTCCACCGGTGGTACCTATGCTTTCATTGATCAATTGGGCATAAAAGCGACATTAGTCGAGGATGTGACGGAATATCCATCTATTTTTGGAGGGAGGGTTAAAACCTTACATCCAAAAATTTTTGGAGGCATATTGAACAGAAGAGCAGATACTGGAGATGCTGCGGAGAAAAAGAAATATAATATCCCAGATATTGACTTAGTGATTGTAGACCTTTATCCTTTTGAGGAAACGGTTGCTTCTGGGGGAAACATGGAGGAAATTATCGAGAAAATAGACATCGGGGGTATTGCCTTGATCCGAGGAGCAGCTAAAAACTTCACTGATGTGCTGACTATCTCCTCTAGAAATTATTATGGGGCATTTTTAGACTTGCTTGAGAAGGGCGATGGCCTGACGACGGTGGATCAAAGAAAATCATTTGCATTACAAGCTTTCCATGTTTCCTCTCATTATGATAGGTCTATTTTTCATTTTATGAATGAATCCAAGGAGTTGCCTGTGCACAAAGTCAGCTATGAGCAAAAAAAACTCTTAAGATACGGTGAAAACCCACATCAAGAAGGAGTTTTCTACGGGGATTTGAATGCCTATTTTGATCAATTGGGAGGTAAGGATATTTCTTATAATAATTTAATAGATATTGAAGCTGCGGTCCAAATCATTGCTGAATTTGATGAAGAACTAGCTTTTGGCATTTTAAAGCATAACAATGCTTGTGGCTTTGCCGTAGACTCAAATGCGAAAGCAGCATATCTTAAGGCGTATCAAGCAGACAGTACTTCGGCCTTTGGGGGAATTTTAGTCTGTAATAAAGAAATAGATCTGCTCGCAGCCAAAGAAATTCATAAACTATTTTTTGAAATCATTATTGCGCCTTCCTATGCCAAAGAGGCTTTGAAATTGCTGCAACAAAAAGCAAACAGGATAATCCTTGTTCAGAAAAAAAGGTTTGAGGGTAAAGAGCAATTCAAATCTTTGTTAAACGGTATCGCTATTCAGGATTATAATGGTGCAACGGATCAGTTAAGTGATTTGAAGAGGGTAACTCAAAGGAAGCCTTCGCAAGCAGAAATTGATAACTTACTTTTTGCATCAAAGTTGTGCAAGCATTCCAAATCAAATACGATTGTGCTGACCAATAATCATCAGTTATTGGCCAGTGGTGTAGGTCAGACCTCTCGAGTAGATGCCTTAGAGCAGGCAATTGCAAAGGCAAAGAAGTTTGGATTTGATTTACATGGAGCAGTGATGGCCTCTGATGCCTTTTTTCCATTCCCAGACTGCGTAGAAATAGCTGGAGTTGCAGGGATTACCGCCATCATTCAACCGGGAGGGTCTATAAAAGATCAGTTATCTATTGACATGTGTGATCAGAAAAATTTAGCAATGGTCTTTAGTGGACGTCGTCATTTTAAACATTAGATTAAGATTTAAAAAGATTGATTATATTGTAAAAAAATAAATACGTGGATTAATAATAATATGGGCATTTTTGACTTTTTTTCTAGTGATATAGCCATTGATTTGGGAACGGCTAATACTTTAATTATCCACAAAGATAAGGTAGTGGTAGATGAACCTTCCATTATTGCCATTGACATGGAGACCAATAAAGTATTGGCTATTGGCCGTGAAGCGATGCAGATGCATGAGAAAACCCATCATAACATAAAGACCATAAGGCCTTTGAAAGATGGTGTTATTGCAGATTTTCATGCGGCGGAGCACATGATTCGTGGAATGATCAAAATGATGGATAAAGATAGAAAAAGTTGGTTCCCCACCTCCCATAGAATGGTCATTTGTATTCCCTCTGGTATCACAGAGGTAGAAAAAAGAGCGGTTCGAGATTCTGCAGAACACGCGGGTGCAAAGGAAGTTTATATGATTCATGAACCCATTGCTGCCGCCATTGGAATTGGCATTAATATCAGTCAACCGAACGGATCAATGATTGTTGATATCGGTGGTGGGACTACAGAAATTGCGGTCATTGCACTTTCAGGAATCGTGGCTGATCAATCAATACGCGTGGCCGGAGATTCTTTTACCAAAGATATTTTAGACTACATGCGAAGGCAGCATAATTTATTAATTGGTGAGCGTACTGCGGAGCGAGTGAAAATCGAGATAGGTTCTGCTTTAACTGAGTTAGATGATGGGCCGGAAGATTTTGAGGTCAGAGGGAGGGATCTGATGACAGGGATTCCTAAAGTAATAAAAATATCTTATCCCGAGATAGCTTTTGCTATCGACAAGTCAGTCTCTAAAATTGAAGAGGCCGTATTAAAAGCGCTTGAAATATCTCCACCAGAACTTTCTGCAGATATATATGAAAATGGAATTTATTTAACTGGAGGGGGTGCGATGCTTCGTGGTTTAGATAAGCGACTTTCACTCAAAACTAAATTACGCATTCATATTGCTGAAGATCCGCTGAGGGCAGTAGTTAGGGGAACGGGTTTAGCCCTCAAAGAGCTCGAAAATTATAAACCTGTATTGATGACTTAAATGCAGCAATTATTTGCCTTTTTATTTCGTGGTCGGGTTTTAGGATTTTTTCTTTTTTTGGAGTTGATCTCAATTTGGCTCATTTTTTCATATAATAACCTTTACAATTCATATCTATTTAATACCTCTAATAAATTTGTGGGTTCCGTCCTTGAAACGAATCATAATATTGATCAGTACTTTCAATTGGATGAAATTAA
>Ga0233444_10002208_pt1 | contig 20749 bp, 18 predicted proteins | sample SI_124_October20_6_FD_182792 | JGI IMG/M metagenome (GOLD analysis project Ga0233444, IMG submission 182792) | Seawater microbial communities from Saanich Inlet, British Columbia, Canada - SI_124_October2016_10_MG | ecosystem: Environmental > Aquatic > Marine > Inlet | place: Canada: British... | reverse complement strand
TATTTGATGGCCGTGACATGCGGACGATGGAAATCGCGACATCCAAAAACCCGGACTGCCCCTGTTGTGGACAAGCATCATCCGATTGAAGTGAAACGAAAATCGAAAGATGATCGCGGCATAATATAAGCATCATCCAATCAAGCGTAGCGCAGATTGAAAAGATGATCACACTAAAAACCAATGATCTAGAGCATCGCCTCAATCACACGATCTGGCGGTGAATGCCCATCCCAGAATGTCTGCACATTGATGATAACCTTATCGCCCATTTCAAGGCGTCCTTCGATTGTCGCTGATCCGATATGCGGCAAAAGCACAACATTTTTTAGCGCGCGCAAGGTGTCGGGGATATGCGGTTCATCGGCATACACATCAAGTCCGGCACCTGCAATATGGCGCGCATCCAGCAATTCGGCCAGCGCTTGTTCATCGACCACTTCCCCACGCGACGCGTTGACAAGATAGGCCGATGGTTGCATCCGGCTCAGACGTTCCCGCGATAACAACATATGCGTTGCTGGCGTATGCGGGCAATTGACCGAAACAATATCGACCCGCGACAGCATCTGATCCAGCGATTCCCAATATGTTGCTTCTAATTCGGCTTCGGTTTCGGGATGCACGGCCTTGCGATTATGGTAATGGATAGACAGGCCAAACCCACGGGCGCGCCGCGCTACCGCTTCACCAATCCGGCCCATGCCAATAATACCAAGCCGTTTGCCATTAATCCGGTGTCCAAGCATACCCGTTGGAGACCAGCCATGCCATTTACCAGATCGTGCCAGCGCATCGCCTTCGGCAATCCGGCGCGGCACTGCTAAAATCAATGCCATCACCATATCGGCCGTATCTTCGGTCAACACACCTGGCGTATTCGTAACCGTTATGCCTCGTGACTTTGCTGCCGCCAGATCGATATGGTCAACGCCAGTGCCAAAGGATGCGATCAGACGGAGCTGTTCGCCTGCATAGGCAATCAGATCAGCATCAATTTTATCCGTAACTGTTGGCACCAGCACATCGGCGGTTTTTACCGCTTCAATCAGCGCATCATGACTCAGCGCGACATCGATTTCATTTAACGTCGTGTCGAATAATTCCCGCATACGGGTTTCAATCGAATCAGGTAACTTGCGGGTCAAAACAACTTTTGGTTTCTTTTGACTCATTTTAAACCCTCTGGCACAGCGCTGGTAATCGCGTGGTTGGTAACATAAATAAACTGGTCTAATATTATTTAGACGCCGTAGCCCAATCTTTGTGCTATTGGCATCATATATCAACCTAAACTACCAGAACTATTGGTACATGACAAAACTTCTTGTTCACCTCCCCATACTTTGTGTTCTCATGCTGACTGGCATACTCGGGCTGACTACGCCTGTAACTTCAGCCACTGCACAAGACGCCAAACTTACGGTACGCGGCAGCGGCCTGCCTGTGCCCCGTTTCGTGACGTTGAAATTTGGCAAAGTCAATTTACGCGCCGGGCCTGGCAGTGAATATCCCGTATTATGGCAATATCGGCGCATTGGCCTGCCTGTACTTGTCGATGCCGAATTTGGTGTTTGGCGCAAAGTTGTCGATCATGACGGCACATCCGGATGGATGCGGGGATCACTGTTATCGCTCAAACGCAAAGCTTTTGTCACCAAGGGCGTTATCAAAATACGCGCACAGGACAACCAAGAGGCACGCGTCATCGCTGTTGCCGAACGCGGTGCGCTTCTCAATCTTGAAACATGTCCGAAACAATGGTGCCGTGTTGCGCATGGCGACATTAACGGCTGGGTGCCCCGCGAAACAATCTGGGGCATAATGGACGGCGAAGTCATCGACTAGGCCGTCCATAATATAATGTTACATCCGGCTATCTAGGCCAGATCAAAACGGTCGTTATTCATCACCTTTTCCCAGGTCGCGATAAAGTCAGCTACAAAACTGTTATCGGCATCATCCGATGCATAGACCTCGGCAAGCGCACGAAGCTGGGAATTAGACCCAAAGACCAGATCAACGCGTGACGCTGTTCTAACCTTTGCGCCTGTCGCACGGTCGGTGGCTTCATAGCTATTGCTACCTGTTGGCTTCCATTCAACACCCATATCAAGCAATGTCTTGAAAAAGTCATTGGTCAATGTGCCTGGTGTTTCGGTGAACACGCCATGTCCGTTTGCACTGATACCCAAAGCACGCATCCCGCCAACAAGCACGGTCATTTCCGGTGCTGTCAGCCCCAGCAGATGCGCTTTATCAAGCAACATTTCTTCTGGACTGAACGCATAGTCGGTTTTTTGGTAGTTACGGAATCCATCAGCATCAGGTTCCAATACCGAAAATGACTCGACATCGGTTTGTTCCTGCGAAGCGTCCCCGCGACCTGGCATAAAGCCAACCTTTGCGCCAGATGCCTGCTCAATACCGACATTACCTGCCAGCACAATCACATCTGCAACCGAAGCGCCTGTATCTGCCGCGATCCCTGACAATACATCCAGAACACGGCCAAGCTGGTCTGGCTTGTTAACCTCCCAGTCTTTTTGCGGTGCCAGACGAATGCGGGCACCATTGGCACCACCACGCATATCAGACCCGCGATAGCTAGAGGCACTTGCCCAGGCGGTTTCAACCATTTCCTGAACGCTCAGTCCGCTATCCGCGATACGTGCTTTGACTGCGGCAACATCATAATCACTGTTGCCAGCTGGAACCGGGTCCTGCCAGATCAGCTCTTCTTCAGGCACTTCCGGCCCCATATAGCGGGTGCGCGGACCCATATCACGATGCAGCAATTTGAACCATGCACGGGCAAAAGCATCGGCAAACTCATCAGGGTTTTTATGGAACCGCTCAGATATTTTGCGATAGCTTGGATCTTCGCGCATCGCCATATCGGCTGTTGTCATCATCGTTGGCACACGCACCGAAGAATCCTCGGCGTCCGGTGCCATATCTTCTTGCTTCTGGTCGATCGCATGCCAGATATGTGCGCCAGCCGGACTTTTCACCAGCTTCCATTCATAATTAAGCAGAAGATCGAAATAGCCATTATCCCACTGTGTCGGATTTGCTGTCCAGGCGCCTTCAATGCCACTGGTGATCGTGTCACGGCCTTTGCCTTTGCCATGCGCATTTTTCCAGCCAAAGCCCATCTCTTCGAGAGGGGCACCTTCTGGCTCAACCCCAACAAGGGCAGCATCACCAGCACCATGCGCTTTACCGAACGTATGTCCACCTGCGGTCAAAGCTACCGTTTCTTCGTCATTCATCGCCATACGGCCAAATGTTTCACGAATATCACGGGCACTTGCCAGCGGATCAGGATTGCCATCAGGCCCTTCCGGGTTCACATAGATCAGTCCCATCTGTACCGCCGCTAGCGGGGTTGCCAGTTCGCGGTCACCTGCATAGCGATTATTCGCCAGCCAGTCTGTTTCAAGACCCCAATAGATATCTTCTTCTGGTGCCCAAATATCTGGACGCCCGCCACTATAGCCAAACGTCTTGCCACCCATTGACTCAATGGCAACATTACCTGCCAGAATCAAAAGGTCGGCCCAGCTGATCTGCTTGCCATATTTCTGTTTGATCGGCCATAACAGGCGGCGCGCTTTATCAAGGTTGCCATTATCCGGCCAGCTATTAAGCGGGGCAAAACGCTGTGCGCCTGTACCGCCACCACCACGACCATCACCTGTTCTATAGGTGCCCGCTGCGTGCCACGTCATACGGATAAAGAACGGGCCATAATGCCCATAATCGGCTGGCCACCAATCCTGAGAATCAGTCATCAAATCATTCAGGTCTTTTTTCAACGCGGTGAAATCAAGCTTTTTGAATTCATCGGCATAATTGAAATCTGACCCCATCGGATTGGACGCCGCTGAATGCTGATGCAAAATACTGAGATTAAGCGCCTTTGGCCACCAGTCGCGGTTAGATGTACCGCCAGCTGTCGCGTTTGATTGAGGTGCGTGCATTACCGGGCATTTGCTTTCGCCGTCCATTTGTCTCTCCGATCAAGTTGGTTTAGTGCGTAATAATAAGTGATAATCGAACCAAGGAAAAAGACTCCTATACAGATCGCAGATCATCACGTGTCATTTCTTTAGAACGATTACAAAAAAGATATGAGGCCAGACCAACAAGGTCAAGCCTGTTTAGAACGAATATAAATAAACGCCATATCTGACGGTGTAAACGCATTGGCTTTCATATGTGAGGGCTTAATTTAGAAATCTTTATTTACGGTATTTATCTTTATTTGGCAGTAATACTGATAACCACATCAACAGATGATATTTCATGGCCATCCGGCGCTTTTGGCAAATGTGCCAATATCACGTCATCCGACGCAATATCGGTCAATTTGTCATTATCGGCATCATAGAAATGATGATGATGGTCAACATTCGTGTCAAAAATGCTGTGTTCATTATGCAGGGTGATCCGCCGCAATAATCCCGCATCGGTAAATTGGTTCAGCGTGTTGTAAACAGTACCTCCGGCAACATGCATGCCGGTCTTCGCAATTTCGGCAGTCAGCTGTTCGGGTGAAACATGCCGATGACGACCATCAAGCAACAAAGCGGCGATCGCAATGCGCTGGCGTGTCGGGCGCAACCCCGCCGCGCGCAGTTGATCCGCTAGCTTCTGTTCGTTTGCAGCTAACGGACGCGCTAGCGGATTTGGATTTTTTTCAACCATTTGAACTGAAAATGACCGCTCCTAAATATTTTGTCAATATTACCTTGGCTTTGGTGCTGATTTCGTGCTTTCTTAGGCCTTGATAACAAGGGTATATCTAGGTTTGTTTAGGTCTTTGAAATTAGGTTGAAACATAAATTTTGCAATATTTTGCAGGAGTTTAGTCCAATTACATGGCGTGAAAATGCTATCGGGCGTGACTGGCGAACGGGATGGTTTCTATCAGTTTTGATAAAAGGCCAGCATTGATAAGAGGCCAGTCTTGATAAGAGGAAAGTTAACATGTCACCAAGCAATCAGAATTCATTCACCTATGACGAGCTTATAAGCTGTGCAAAAGGCGAAATGTTCGGGCCGGGCAATCCGCAATTGCCACTGCCGCCGATGCTGATGTGTGATCGGATTACAAATATTGATGCCGATGGGGGTGATTTTGGCAAAGGCCAAATTGATGCCGAATTCGACATCAACCCTGATTTATGGTTTTTTCCCTGTCATTTTGAGGGCGATCCGGTAATGCCGGGTTGTCTTGGCATGGATGCCTTATGGCAACTTGTTGGCTTTTTCTTGGGCTGGTCAGGTGGCCTTGGCCGTGGCCGCGCGTTATCCGTTGGTGAAGTCAAATTCACGGGCCAGATTTTGCCAAGCAATAAACTGGTGACATTCCGCCTTGATATGAAGCGTGTCATTATGCGCCGTCTTGTCATGGGCATCGCCGATGGTAAAGTGCTGTGCGATGGCGAGGTCGTTTTTGAAGCCAATGACATCAGAGTTGGATTATTCCAACCAGAAGGAGCCTAATATGCGTCGCGTCGCGATCACCGGAATTGGCATTGTATCATCGATTGGCAATAATGTTGCCGAAGTTACCGAATCTTTGCGTGCCGGCACATCAGGCATCGTCGCCGCGCCTGAATATACCGAACTTGGCTTTCGCAGTCAGGTTCATGGCACCGTCAAGATGGATGTTACCGAACATATTGACCGCAAGCAGATGCGCTTTATGGGCGAGGGCGCAGCCTATGCTGTGCTGGCTATGGAACAGGCTATTGCCGATTCTGGCCTTGGCGAAGATGATGTATCAAACCCGCGCACGGGTCTGATTGCAGGTTCAGGTGGGCCTTCAACGGCCAACATGCTGACGGCCTTTGATACGACACGTGAAAAAAGCCCAAAGCGCGTAGGCCCCTATATGGTACCACGTTGCATGTCATCTACCGTATCGGCCTGTATCGCGACCTTTTTCAAAATCAAGGGACTGAACTATTCGATCACCTCGGCTTGTTCAACCTCGGCACATTGCATCACGTCGGGCGCCGATGCGATCCGTAGCGGCAGTCAGGATATTGTGTTTGCTGGGGGCGGTGAAGAATTGCACTGGACTTTGTCCGTATTGTTTGACGCCATGGGGGCGATGTCATCAAAATATAATGAGGCGCCGGAAAAAGCATCACGTGCCTATGACGCCGACCGTGATGGTTTTGTCATTGCTGGCGGCGGCGGCATGATTGTGCTTGAAGACATGGATCGCGCTGTTGCACGTGGTGCCAAAATCTATGCTGAACTTGTTGGCTATGGTGCCAATTCGGATGGTCATGACATGGTCGCACCATCAGGCGAAGGCGCGGTGCGTTGTATGCAACTTGCCCTTGACGGGTTTGACGGCAACAAGCTTGATGACAAGGTTGATTATATCAATGCGCATGGCACCTCAACGCCTGTTGGCGATGCCAAGGAACTTGATGCTGTGCGTGAGGTCTTTGGCCCGCGCGGCTATCTCCCTGTGGTCACTTCAACAAAATCGCTAACTGGACATTCGCTAGGTGCCACTGGCGTACAAGAAGCCATCTATACAATGATTATGATGCAGAACGGCTTTATCGCCGCCTCGGCCAACATCGACAATCCCGATCCAGCCATAGGTGATATTCCGGTGCCTTCAAAACGCATAGACGATGTTGACATCAAGCTGGCTTTGTCGAATTCATTCGGCTTTGGTGGTACCAACGCGACCTTGGCTTTGCGGAAAGTCTGACATGAGTGATACAGCCGATATAGCGACAATGGCACCTGGATCACTTCTGGCTGGCAAACGCGGCCTTATCATGGGTGTTGCCAATGAACGCTCGATTGCATGGGGCATTGCTGCTGCGGCTGCCAATCAAGGTGCCGAACTGGCCTTTTCCTATCAGATGGAGGGGTTTGGCAAACGCTTGCGTCCACTTGCCGAATCCATTGGTTCCGATCTATTGCTTGAATGTGATGTGGCGCATGAAGGTGCCGTCGCGTCATGTTTTGAAAGCTTGTCAAAAACATGGTCATCGATTGATTTCGTCGTTCATGCGCTTGCCTTTTCTGACAAGAGTGAACTCAAAGGCCGCTATATGGATACCAGCCGGCAGAATTTTGCCGACACGATGATGGTATCCGCCTTTTCCTTTACCGAAGCGGCACAGGCCGCGCGTCATATGATGCCCTCTGGTGGATCATTGGTCACCTTGAGCTATATCGGTGCCCAGCGTATCACTCCGAACTATAATGTCATGGGGGTTGCCAAGGCCGCGCTGGAAAGCTCGGTTCGCTATCTGGCGGTTGATCTTGGCGGCCAGAATATCCGCGTCAACGGCCTATCTGCTGGGCCCATGAAAACACTGGCAGGTGCCGCAATCACGGGCGCGCGCCATATCTATCGTCATTCCGAAGACAATGCCCCGCTTGGCCGTAATCCCAACATCCATGAAGTTGGCCGATCTGGTCTATATCTGGTATCTGACCTGTCATCTGGCGTTACTGGCGAGATCCATTATGTCGATGGCGGTTTCAATCATGTTGGCGTGCCACCTGAAGTCTGATCAGTCGGGGAATTTACCTTCCCAATCAAGGGCACTTTTAACAATCGCATCAAGATCGTCATATTGTGGTACCCAGCCAAGTTCGCGTTTCAGCAAACCTGAGTCTGCCACCAGATAGATAGCATCCCCTGCGCGCCTTGGTGCTTCAGTAACATGCAGATTACTTCCCGAAATACGCGCAACTGACGCCAGCACATCGCGTACCGAATTACCCGTGCCATAGCCGCAATTTGCAATCACAGGCGCGCCACCATCCATCAGATGATCCAGCGCCACCATATGCGCCCCGATCAGATCACTGATATGGATATAGTCACGGATACAGGTGCCATCCGGCGTATCGTAATCAGTACCAAAAATCTGCATCGCATCACGCTTGCCACAGGCAAGTTCGCTTGCAACTTTGATCAGATGCGTTGCTGGTTTTGATAACTGGCCTGATCGCCCCGCCGGATCAGCCCCCGCGACGTTGAAATAGCGTAACACTACATAAGATAAATCATGCGCCTTGGCAGCGTCCCGCAGAATTGTTTCCGACATTAATTTCGACGCGCCATAGGGGTTTACAGGCATTGGTTGCGCAGTTTCATCTATTGGTTCTTGCATATGTTCGCCATAAACTGCCGCCGTTGATGAAAAAATAAAACGCGTGATGCCCGCATTGACACAGGCCGCGATCAGATGCGCTGTATTCAGCGTGTTATTGATATAATATTTCAGCGGGTCAGCAACCGACTCAGGCACGATTATCGAAGCGGCAAAATGCGCAATGGCATCAAAATCATGGGCGGCGAACAAGGCGTCGGTCACGTGCCTATCGCCAACATCACCGCGCACCACAGTTACCCCTTCAGGCACTAAAATATCATGTCCGGTGGAAAAATTATCCAGAATGACTGGTTCATGTCCGGCATCCAGCAAGGCCAACACCATATGGCTTCCGATATAGCCTGCCCCGCCCGTTACCAGAATTTTGCGTTTTGTCGTCATGATGCGCTTGTCCTATAGCTTTGAAATCAGACAGTACGGGTTCAAGCCCTGAATAGCTGTTATCCACATTATCCGTCACATTATATCACATCATGTAATTAGCCATAGAAAAAGGCGGGGATCGCGCCCCGCCTTTTATATTTATCGTCTGTTCGCTTTATTCGGCGTCAGCCTCGGCGTCGGCCTCGGCAGCTTCCAGATCAGCACCGGTTTCCTGATCGACACGCTTCATCGACAGCTTAACCTTACCACGATCATCAAAGCCGATAACCTTGACCTTAACAATATCGCCTTCTTTACAGATATCGGTGGTCTTTTCGGTGCGGCCATTTTGCAGTTCGGAAATATGAACAAGACCGTCCTTGGCGCCAAGGAAATTCACAAAAGCACCAAAATCGACTGTTTTCACAACCTTGCCATCGTAAATCACACCCAGCTCAGGCTCGGCAACAATATCACGGATACGCGCCACAGCAGCTTCACCCGAAGCACCTGTCACGGCTGCTACCTTGACGGTACCATCATCTTCAATATCGATTTTGGCACCTGTTGTTTCACAGATTTCCCGAATGATCTTGCCACCAGGGCCGATAATATCGCGGATTTTATCAACCGGAATATTCAAGGTGGTGATTTTCGGCGCGCTGTCAGCCAGCACTTCACGTGCCGCGGTCAGGGCTTTTGACATTTCACCAAGGATGTGGATACGGCCATCACGTGCCTGATCAAGCGCGATCTGCATGATCTCAGGCGTGATTGACGTGATTTTAATATCCATCTGTAAAGATGTGATACCAGCATCCGAACCAGCAACCTTAAAGTCCATATCACCAAGATGATCTTCGTCACCCAGAATATCGGACAGCACCGCAAAATCGTCACCTTCTTTAATCAGGCCCATCGCAATACCTGCAACCGGACGTGCCAATGGCACACCTGAATCCATCAATGCCAGCGAACCACCACAGACAGTCGCCATTGATGACGAACCATTTGACTCGGTAATCTCAGACACCAGACGCACGGTATAAGGAAACTCTTCCTTTGTTGGCATCAACGGACGAATTGCCCGCCATGCCAGCTTGCCATGCCCGATTTCGCGGCGGCCTGGCGAGCCAACGCGACCTGCTTCACCAACCGAATAAGGCGGGAAATTATAATGAAGCATGAAATTCGAGCGACCTTCACCAACCAGCGAATCAATAATCTGCTCATCCTGTCCGGTACCAAGCGTGGCAACAACCATCGCCTGCGTTTCACCGCGGGTGAACAAAGCCGATCCATGCGCACGTGGCAGAAAACCAGCTTCAGACACAATCGCCCGCACAGTTTTCGTATCACGGCCATCAATACGCACGCCAGTTTTCAAAATCGCACCACGGACAACATCTGCTTCCAGCCCTTTAATCAGGCCACCAACCAGAACGGCATCATACTCATCGCCAATTTTTTCTTTGGCTTCACTGCGAACAGCACCGACAGCCGCCTGACGTTCAGCTTTATCTGCAATTTTATAAGCCGCTTCAAAAGCACCTTCAAAACCTTTCAGAATATCACTGATCGTCACTGTCTCAGCTGGCTCTTCAGGAAGATCGCGTGGCTCCTTGGCGCATGATTCAGCAATATCAATGATCGCTTCGATCACGGGCTTGATTGCGTCATGACCAAAATTCACCGCACCAAGCATAATCTCTTCAGACAGCTCCTGCGCTTCGGACTCAACCATCAGCACGCCTTCAAGCGTACCTGCCATGACCAGATCAAGATCGCTATCTTCCATCTGCTCAACAGTCGGGTTCAATACATATTCGTCATTGATCCAGCCAATACGGGCACCGGCAATCGGGCCAAAGAACGGCACGCCTGACAATGTCAGAGCAGCCGAAGCACCAATCATCGCGGCGATGTCTGGGTTGTTTTCCATATCATGCGCCAGCACCGTACAGATAACCTGTGTTTCGCATTTGAATGATTTTGGAAATAAAGGACGAATAGGGCGGTCAATCAGACGACAAACAAGTGTTTCATTTTCTGATGGACGGCCTTCGCGTTTGAAAAAGCCACCAGGGATTTTACCGGCGGCAAACGCTTTTTCTTGATAATTCACAGTCAGAGGAAAGAAATCCTGACCTGGCTTTGCTTGCTGTGCGGCAACGGCCGTACACAAAACTGTTGTTTCGCCAAGGGTAACCATAACGGCTCCATCAGCTTGACGGGCAACTTTTCCGGATTCCAATACCAGTGGCGTGCCGCCCCAATCCAATTCTTTGCGGAATATTTTAAACATTTAGATTTATCTCTCTCGTACGTTCTTAAATCAGACACCAAGGCTGGTTCTGCAAAAACCAGTGCCAGCCAGAAAAAGTAAAATGTGGGATAAATATTGTTGCAATGCACCCAATGTGACGGCTTTACCAAGCTGGTAAAAGGCACCCACGGTCAGTCTTGTGCCTGATTTTGTTTTTCCTTTTTCGTAGGCATCTTTTGACATGTCATACGTCAAAAAGCAAATAGAATTACAAAGACAAAACCGCCATCCGGACTGGACAGCGATTTCATGTCATTCAGGCTATGACGCATCCTATTGGATCAGCGTATAGACATAATATAGAGCTTGGCTTTAACGGCGCAGGCCTAGCTTTTCAATAAGCGCCTTATAGGCAGCCATATCACCCGCTTTGATATAATCAAGCAGGCTCCGGCGCTGACCAACCATAGACAGCAGACCGCGGCGTGAACCAAAGTCCTTTTTATGTGTCTTAAGATGTTCGGTCAGGTTGCGGATGCGCTCGGACAGGATTGCTACCTGTACCGCAGATGATCCAGAATCTTTATCATTTTTGCCGAATTCAGTAATCAGTTCAGCTTTGCGTTCATTCGTAATCGACATCAAAACCTCCTATGGTTTTATAGGTTTAAAACACGGACAGGGCATACAGCCCCTGCTTTGATCGCCACCAATGCAATTGGCACATCACCACATATGGCAATACCAGTTTGCCCTTCTGCCAGACCAGCAAACCGCATTTGTGCGGACGGGCTTAAGGCACCAAGGGTTTGGCCGTGACGAAGCAAGGATGCCTCATCCCCCGAGATGGGTAACGCCGGGATGTCGTCCAGCGCACTCACAACAGGATGTAAATGCTCGAAAGCGGGCGCACTATGCTCTAGATTTTCCAGAAAATCTAGTGAAATCGCCTGATCCGCGTGAAAGCTGCCAACTGACATGCGCCGCAGGCTTGTCACATGCGCCGCACTGCCTAGCGCACGGCCAATATCACGCGCCATAGACCGGATATAGGCGCCCTTGCCACAGGCCACATAAAACCGGGCTTCGGTTTCGTTATGCGATAAAAGCGTGCATGTTTCGATATAGATCGGGCGCGCTGCTAACTGCACCGCTGGGGCATCATCATCGGCATCTGCCTTGCGTGCCAATTTATAGGCGCGTTGCCCATCGACCTTGATCGCCGAATAGGCTGGCGGCACCTGTTCGATATGGCCGGTAAATTGCGGTAATATGGCATTTACCTCTGCTTCGCTGGGGCGTATTGCGGATCTCTTGGTGACGCTGCCTTCGCCATCATCCGTACTTGTTTCAACACCCCATGCCAGCGTGAATTCATAGGATTTGTGGCTACCCATCGCAAAAGCCACCGTCTTTGTTGCTTCACCAAGCGCGATAGGCAACACCCCGCTTGCCAACGGATCAAGCGTACCGCCATGTCCGGCTTTTGCCGCATTGAACACGCGCCGCACAATCGCCACGGCTTTGGCCGAGCTAACCCCCACAGGTTTGTCTAGATTCACCCAGCCATGCACGGGCTGGCCTTGTTTGCGCGACATTTTATTTGTCCTGGTGAAGCGCGTTGAACAGAATATTCATCCGCGCTGCATTTTCAAAACTTTCATCAAGCAAAAATTTCAGCCGCGGCGCACGGCGTAACTGCACACGCTGGGCGACCATGCTCTGGATTTTGGGCGCCAGCCGGTTCAATGCTGGCAAAACGACTTCGACATTCACCCCGCCAAGCGGCATCGTATAGACACGCGCATTACCCAAATCAGGGCTAATCGAAATTTCCGAAATGGTGATTGATACATTTTCCAGATCAGGGTCAAAAAAATCTTCCCGAAACAGAATATCCGACAAGGCATGCCGCAAGGTTTCACCAACCCTTAACTGGCGCTGGCTTGGCCCCTTAGCACTATGGTTGTTGCGTGGCTTTGATGACATGACAACTTCCTTTCACACAGCACCATCTATCGGTTTGGCTACCATTATCGGCCTAACGGCCATCAGCCTGTCGGCCGCACGACCCTGAAGCTGATAATGCTACCTGATTACGCTGGCTGGACATACGCGCCCTACAGGTAATGATACATTTATTGACTAATCGAGAGTACGGGCAATCTCACGGATTTCGAAACATTCGATCATATCTTTTTCCTGAATGTCCGAATAATTTTCAAAGCCCATACCACATTCAAAGCCTTCACGGACTTCTTTGACCTCGTCCTTAAAGCGTTTCAATGTTTTCAATGCACCCTCATGGATCACGACATTATCGCGTAGCAAACGCACTTTACAGCCACGCTTGATAACACCTTCGGTCACCATACAACCAGCAACCTTGCCAACTTTCGACACGCCAAACACCTGCCGGATTTCGGCATAGCCGATAAAGTCCTCTTGCGTGTCTGGACTTAACAAACCGCCCATCGCCGCTTTCACTTCATCGATCAGTTCATAAATGATCGAATGGTATCGGATTTCAACACCATCACGTTTGGCCAGATCGCGCGCTTGCGGAATCGCCCGCACATTAAAGCCGATCACGATTGCATTCGACGCCGTTGCAAGGCTGATATCCGATTCGCTCAGTGCACCAACACCCGATGACAACATACGTACCTTGACCTGTTCGGTACCCAGTTTTTCAAGCGCAACGCGAATCGCCTCTAGCGATCCATGCACATCGGTCTTGATAACCACAGGCAATTCTTCGGCTTCACCAGCAGCAATCGCCGACAACATTTGTTCAACCGAACCACGGGCACCACGCGCAGCGTCATGATCCTTGTTACGCCGCGTCCGATATTCGGCAATTTCACGCGCGCGCGCTTCGGTTTCGACAACCACACAGCTATCGCCAGCCATTGGCGTACCGTTCAGACCCAGAATTTCAACAGGCTGACCAGGACCTGCTTGCGCAAGCTTCTGTCCACGGTCATCAAGCAAGGCACGAACCCGGCCGCTTTCGGCACCAATAACAAAAATATCGCCCTGTCGTAAGGTGCCACGCTGAACCAACAAGGTAGCAACCGAACCACGGCCACGCTCGACCTTCGATTCGATCACAACACCATCGGCATTGCGATCCGGATTGGCGCGTAATTCCAGCAATTCGGATTGAAGCATAATCGCTTCTTCCAGCTTATCAAGGCCAAGCCCAGTATGTGCCGAAACATCAACACAAAGCACATCACCACCAAAATCTTCCGTCACGATTTCCTGTTGCAGCAGGTCATTACGCACGCGCTGCGGATCGGCTTCGGGCTTGTCACATTTATTGACCGCAACGATAACCGGACAACCGGCCGCCTTGGCATGGTTAATCGCTTCGACTGTCTGCGCCATAACCGAATCATCAGCCGCGACGACCAGCACAACAATATCGGTAATATTCGCACCTCTAGACCGCATTTCGGTAAACGCTTCGTGGCCAGGCGTATCGATAAAGGTGATAACATTCTCATTGGCTGTGGTGATCTGATAGGCACCAATATGCTGCGTAATACCGCCTGATTCACCTGCCGCTACATCGGTACGACGGATCGCATCAAGCAGGCTGGTTTTACCATGATCGACATGCCCCATAACCGTAACCACTGGCGGGCGCGGCTGTAGATTTTCATCATCATCATCATCACCTGTCAGACCAATTTCAATATCCGACTCCGATACACGCTGAACCTTATGGCCAAATTCACCCACAACCAATTCGGCAGTTTCACCATCGATTGCCTGTGTGGCGGTCGCCATAATGCCCAGCTTCATCAGCTCCTTGACAACATCAGCCGTACGTTCGGCCATACGATTGGCTAGCTCGCTAACGCTAATCGTATCTGGAATGATTACATCCCTGACCTGTTTGACCTGTGGCTGTTCTTCACGCATACGCGCTTTTTCACGTTGCCGCTTGACCGATGCCAAAGACCGTTGACGACGGCTTTCATCACCTGAAAGCGCCTGATTGATGGTCATCTTTCCCGATTGGCGACGATTATTAGTATCGCGGCGCGATGCGCCCGGACGCCGCGGCGCCATTTCATCAGCAGCCTTGCGGCGGCGTTGCTGGGCTTCACCGATTGGATCTGGCATTTGTGGCGTAGGCGTAGCAGGAGCACGCTCTGGCACATCCTGACGGCGCGCTTGCGTATCGGCATGTTTTTTGGCTTCTAACGCGCGGCGCTCTTCTTCGCCGGCCTCAATTTCACGAAGCTCGGCCAGTTCAGCTGCGCGTCGTGCTTCAACCGGATCAAGCGGTACGTCTGGTTCGGGCGCAGGGGCAATCTCGGCCTCTGCAGTTGTTGCTTCTGGCGCCATATCGTCGGATGAAACAGGTGCGGCATCATCTTCACCTATTGCCGGGGTTGGTTTTTTCAAACCTTCCTGCAAAGCACGGACGCGCGCCGCGCGTTCTTGCGCGGTTAATTTGTCATCTGCCGCTAGCGGTGTGGCGGGGGCGGCAACAGGGGTTTCACTTACCGTAGGTGCTTCAGGCGGAGCAGCGACCTCGGCAACAGGCTGACCTGTACGCGACGGTGCCGCAGGCGCGCGTTTGCGGCGCACTTCGACCTGAACCGTTTTGCGTCCGGTCACTGATGGACCAGCCCGCATTTTGCCCGCATCCAAGCTACCCAGTGTTAACTTGCCGCTGGACAAACTCAGTTTCTTTGTTTTGCCGCTCTCGTCACTCATTTCTGACCCTTTCAACCGAATCGATGTCTTTACCAAATTAGGCAAGCCACAATTCGCAAACATGGCTAGGTGATACACCTGTCAGGCTAGTTCTGACAACCCGTTGCACCATAAAACCCGTCTAAACGCATGATCTCGTCATGCAAATTACCAATCAATGCCGCACCGCCACGCGCTGCTGCACCCCGAAGCCCTACATAGGCAATACTGTCTCTTCCGAAAATCTGACCAAGCTCCTCGGCTGTCAAAGACTGGCTAACCCAGCTGACGCCTAGCTTGTTTTCAAGCTTTCTACATTCACGCTCCGACGCATCCTGTGCTGCCAAAAGCGCATCAAATGAACCATCTACCAGCAATTTGCCTGCGCCTGCAAACGCCACGCCTGACCGGCGCGCCATTGCCACCAATGATAAAACGCGGCTACGTAACATAGATACTATGTGGCCTATATCTTCTGGGTCATTGGCCAGACCTACGCCCAAAGCGCGTTTGAAATGGCCTTTACTATCAGCTTTGGAAATGCTGGCCGCATCAGCCATCACCCATGCACCGCGACCTGGCAATTTTTCAGCAAGATCAGCAACCGCTACCCCGTCCGGACTCGCAACAAAGCGAATCAGGCTGTTGGTAGGAAGCGTTTGTCCCGTTGCGATGCAGGTGCGCGTAACCATGAGGCCGATCCCAACATGATCTAGCTGTCAGACGCATCAGCAGATGTATCACCTGCCTCTGCCTCTGTATCAGCGGTTTGATCATCTTCATCATCAAACCAATGTGCGCGTGCGGCCATGATAATATCACCCGCTTCGGCGTCATCGCTCAGGCCATGTTCACCAAGCAGGCTGACCAACTCCTCATTATCAAGATCAGCAAGGTCATCAAGCGTCAGAATGTTGTTTTCGGCAAGCGACAGCAACATGGCCAGACTAATATATTCAAAAGCACGCAGATCATCAGCCACTTTCAGATTATCAAGAGCTTCATTGATCCTTGTTGTTTCGCGCGCGACATAATCAACCGCACGATTTTGCAGTTCGGTTGCAATATCTTCGTCAAAACCCTGAATATTTGCCAATTCGTCAATCGTGCTTTCGGCGATTTCTTCCGGCAACACAAAGCCTTCGGCAACCAGCAAATGCGCGATCACATCATCAATGTTCAAAGCTTCGATAAAGCCTGTTGACCGGGTACGGAATTCTTCCTGACGACGCTCGGATTCTTCAGCCTCAGTCAGAATATCAATATACCAGCCTGATAATTGCGAGGCGAGGCGGACATTCTGTCCACGACGACCAATCGCAAGGCTAAGCTGATCGTCAGGCACAACAACTTCCATCCGGCCAGCCACTTCATCCATCACCACCTTGGCAACTTCAGCAGGCGCAAGCGCATTCACGACAAAAGCCGCAGGGTCTTCATTATAGGGAATGATTTCCACTTTCTCGCCTTGTAATTCGCCAACAACCGCCTGAACACGGCTACCACGCATACCCACACAGGCACCAACCGGATCAATGCCTGGATCATTTGAAAGCACTGAAATTTTGGCACGGCTACCTGCTTCACGCGCCACACCTTTGATTTCGATGATACCATCATAAATTTCTGGCACTTCTTGGGTAAACAACTTGGCCATAAATTCATTACAGGCACGCGACAAAAAGATTTGCGGACCACGCTGTTCTTCGCGCACATCAATGATATAGGCACGAACGCGATCACCTTGGCGCAGATTTTCACGCGGGATCATTTCTTCGCGACGTATCACCGCTTCGGCGCGACCAAGATCAACTGTAATCGAATAGCTTTCAGCACGTTTGATGGTGCCAACAACAATCTCGCCAACCCGGTCTTTATATTCTTCAAACTGACGCGCGCGCTCAGCATCACGCACTTTTTGCGAAATCACCTGCTTGGCAGTCTGCGCGGCGATGCGACCAAACTCAATCGGGGGCAGTGATTGCTTGGTAAACTCACCAACGCCCAGCGCAGGATTCAATTTTGCACCTTCAGCAACGCTTATCTGGGTTTCGTCATCTTCAACTTCTTCGACAACTTCCATCCAGCGTTCCAGCCGAATAGCGCCCGATTTGCGGTCAATCATGGCCCGAATATCACGTTCCAGACCGTATTTTGCACGGCCTGCTTTTTGAATCGCTTCTTCCATCGCCAGCATGACTTCTTCACGCTCAATCGATTTTTCACGAGCCACCACATCGGCGACCTGAATGAGTTCCATACCCGGAATTGATGATGTATCCATTATCGTCTCGACTTATCTGTTTTCAAACGCTTGCCTATTTCAAACGCTTGAGGTGTTGTTACCTGTCTTTGGGGTCTTGATGGCATCGTCATCATCACCCCCTTGTCTTTAGTCAATTATCTGTCTTATCCATCTACTTATCTTTATGTGGCGTCGCCAGAATTTCTGCTGGATCAATACGCGCCGAATCTATCTCGTCAAAGGCAAATACAAACCGCCCAAAGGATGTTTCCAGAACAATCTTGCCATCGTCGTCAAACCCATTCAGACGGCCATTGAACCGGCGGCGGCCATCGCGCATCATCCGCAGATTTATTTTGGCCAATTCTCCTGCAAATCTCTCGTAATCTTCGATTTTCGTCAGCGGCCGGTCAATCCCCGGTGAGCTCACCTCCAAAACATAGGCACTGGAAATCGGATCTTCCACATCCAGCAAGGCGGCAATATGCCGACTCAGCTTTCTGCAATCCTCGACTGTCATCTCACGATCTTCATCAGGCTCGGCCATAATCTGTAGCTGATTGCGCCCCGAATTACCGCCCATAAACAAAACGCGCACCAGCTGAAAACCAAGGTCTTCAACCGCCGCTTCGATAATCTTGCTTACTTTTGTCTCTACCAAGCTGGTCTCGCTATTGCGCCCAATCCATCCACATATCAGCCAATAAAAAAGTGAGCCTGCGGCTCACCATCTATGCGACAGCTGATTTTGAACTACATATATAGGGTAAAGCGCCGAATGACAAGCGATTCCGTCAAATCCGCTTTGGCTCATTACGGGTAAAGATAAACCAGGACGGGCGGCGGGCTTCATTTTCGGCCTTTTTCATATAGCGCGTCGTGGGCAAATGTGATGGGCGCGTCTGCCAGTCATCCGCACAGCGCGCAGTCCAGTCAAAGGCTGGATGCCGCATGGCGGCCTGAAGTAGCCAGCTTTTTGCCGTCGGGTCATCGCTGGCCATCACTAGGCTTCCACCTGGCCGGATCAGCCGTGCTAGTGAATCCATCACATCTGTTTGCAGAATCCGCCGTCCCGCATGACGCTTTTTCGGCCAGGGATCGGGAAACATCACATAGGCACCGGCCAATGAGGCATCCGCCAATGAGGCAAAAATCAGCCGCACATCATCATCCCAGATACGGATATTCCCGATATCATCATCCTGCATATGCCGAAGCAAACTGGCGACACCATTTATGAATGGCTCGGCACCAATGAAACCGGCATCTGGGCGTTGCTTGGCGAGTCCAGCGATATGCTCACCCCCACCAAATCCGATTTCCAGAAAAATATCATTATATGACGTGGTGAATTGGTGCGCTGCAGATTGTGCCAGATCAAAACGTACTTTGGGCAATTTATCCGCCAGCAACCCTTGCATTGTTTGCCGCAGGGGGCGCCCTTTGCGCCGCCCATAAAAGCGTGGCGCGGAAAAATCCTCATATTTTGAATCTGGTTTTGCTGAATCTGAATTTTTCGTGTCAGCAGCCATTACCAAACCATTCCCCATGTCGCCAGCCACAATTCACCAGCCACAATTTATATGTCACCAGATATAATCCAAACGAAACTTAATTCAAGCCTGGCGGATCTAGCCCAAAGCCGTTTTCAGGGTTGCACCCAGATCAGTAGCTTCCCAGCTGAATGATCCCGCCCCAGCTTCACCAGCAACGCGGCCAAAATGGCCATAGGCTGCACTTGATGCATAGATTGGCTTATTCAGTCCAAGATGCTCACGAATGCCCCGCGGGGTCAGCTTCATGCAGTGGCTAAGTGCTTGTTGCAAGTCGGCATCACTGCCCTGTCCGGTGCCATGCGTATTCGCATAAACCGATACTGGATCAGCAACGCCAATCGCATAGGCAAGCTGGATGGTACATTTTGTTGCCAGACCAGCTGCCACAACATTCTTGGCCAGATAGCGTGCGGCATAGGCGGCTGAGCGATCAACTTTTGTCGGATCTTTTCCTGAAAAAGCACCGCCACCATGCGGCGCGGCACCACCATATGTATCAACAATAATCTTGCGGCCTGTCAGACCGGCATCACCATCTGGTCCCCCGATAACAAAATTGCCTGTCGGATTCACCAGCAGATCATCGGTGGCCACCATCCAGCCATCTGGCAGAATATCGGCAATTACAGGTGTCACCAATTTACGTATATCATCTGACGATGCGCCTTCGGCATGTTGGGTGGACAAGACAATCTTATGCGCGCCTGTGGGCTTGCCATTATCATCATATACCAATGTGATCTGGCTTTTTGAATCAGGCCGTAAAATGGAATCAGCATCACTTTTGCGCATCGCGGCAAGACGTTTTAGAATCTGATGTGAATAATGAATCGGGGCGGGCATTAACACGTCGGTTTCATCACAGGCATAACCAAACATAAGCCCCTGATCACCTGCGCCTTCATCCTTGTCAGCGCCTTCATCAACACCCATGGCAATGTCAGCTGACTGTTCATGCAAATAATTCTGAAATTCAAAATGCGCATGATGGAATTTATCCTGCTCATAGCCAATATCTTTGACCGCCGAACGAACAGCAGGTTCGATTTGCTTCATGATACCCGCGATTTTATCTTCTGGTGCCCGCACCTCACCACCCAGAATAACACGATTGGTCGTTGCCAAAGTTTCACACGCAACGCGCGCTTCTGGATCAGCTGTCAGAAACAGATCAAGCACCGTATCGGATACACGATCGCACAATTTGTCAGGATGTCCTTCGGACACAGATTCAGATGTGAAAAGATATGGCATCAAATCCTCGTTTATTTTTTGACATGGCTTTTTGCCTGAACTAACGGCGGGGGTCAAGCCGCCTATCAAGCCAATGCGCAAACCCTGCATTCAGGAACAACAGACAGAAAAACAGCAGATGCCCCATTTTGGCAAATAGCGTTGACGCCAGCGGAGCAACAGCCTTCACATCAAT
>Ga0233444_10002204_pt1 | contig 20769 bp, 16 predicted proteins | sample SI_124_October20_6_FD_182792 | JGI IMG/M metagenome (GOLD analysis project Ga0233444, IMG submission 182792) | Seawater microbial communities from Saanich Inlet, British Columbia, Canada - SI_124_October2016_10_MG | ecosystem: Environmental > Aquatic > Marine > Inlet | place: Canada: British... | reverse complement strand
AATGTTGAGGTGCCAATTTTCTGAAATGACAGAAACCGGAACATTTCGCCAAACCCGTCTATTTCTTTATCAAAAACCGCCCGAAACGCTTCAGGTGTAACATCGCGCCCTGTAAGGCCGGTACCGCCAGTTGCAATCACACAATCAATATCAGCCGTCTCTATAAACCCCCTGAGAGCTTTGATAATCTGCACCTCATCGTCATGAACGATGGCGCGCGCCCCTAGCTCATGACCTGCTTCTGTCAGGCGCGATACTAATAAATCACCCGATTTATCATCCGCCAGAGCGCGTGTGTCCGATACGGTCAGAACCGCAATACGAACCGGTATAAAGGGGCGTGTTTCATCCAGTCGTGACATGGGACTTCCCTTGGCAAAAGAGGCGCTGCATCGGAGTATATATCCTTACTGCCGCACCACCAGATTATCAGTTGCACCGCCCGTAACCAAGCCTTGTAGCATCGGCATCTCTTCATCAAACCGGTTCCGGTACATGAATAGAAACGAGATAACACCCTTAATATAATTCCGCGTTTCACGAGCCGGAATAGATTCTATCAATAACAGCGGGTCATCTTGATGATTGGTTGAGCGGAGCCATTTTCTCAAATTACCCGGCCCCCCATTATAAGCAGCAAGCAACCGGACAAGATCTCCTTTGATATGCTTCTCATCCAGAAGATGGGCAATGTAATCCTGACCCAATGATAAATTCACATCTGGATTATGAAGCAAATGGCGCTTGGATGACCGAAATTGTCTATCCCGAGCAATGAAGGCAGCTGTTGCTGGCATTATCTGCATCAGCCCAGCGGCTTTTGCATGACTTCGCGCAAGCGGGTAAAAGCCAGATTCTTTCCGAATAATCGACCAGATAAGAGCTTCATCAACAGAAAATTCTAAATCTGTATCCAGAACAGGATAAAGCGCAGCATTATACTCAACCCCAGTATCTTGCCGGTAAATGTCAGCCAGGCGGAAGGCAAGGCCTGGCATATTATACCGCGCAGCAAACCCTATCATGTCTGTTGTAAAACGCTGTGGCATTTCACCATGGAGGTAGCGTAATTCACGAGCTGCTTCTGTCCAATTTCCCGATTGCAACAAGGCTAAAGCGCGCTTTCCGCCTGCTTGAGCCCGAAGCCAGCTCAAGAAGCTATCCGAGACTGATGGCTGAACAAATTCAATTTGCTTTGTCTGTCCTGCTACCTGAAGCGCCACAACGCCATAGAAATTATGCGGATAGTAGGATGCAATTTCCAGATACTCCATGGCTCTTTTCGGCTGACCCTCGCGCATTAAGGCCCGATGTGCCCAGAAAGCAGCGCCAGCACGCAACACATCAGGCGCCTTCTCAAGATCAACAAGAGACCGGAAAAAAGTGCCTGCCAATTCGTAACGATGCGAGCGCCATGCGGCTAATCCGCCGGCCCAATATCCCATCCACGCTGTTTCACCCGATTTGGCAATAGCCTGCCGCGCGGCACGAATAGCCTTATCATCCACGCCAAAAATCAGATAAGCATGCGCAATTTCCCCGCGCAAATGAGCCTCTTCTGATATTGTAAGATAGCGCAATGTAGATTTTTTGCTTAAGTAATCGGCCGCGCCAGATGGATGACCACGCCGAATGAAGCGCCGAATTTCGCGTGCGATTGCCGCTGTCTGTTTTGGCGAAGAGCGGCCTTTCCAACTTTCTGGCACAGTGGCTCTGAAACTTTGTGGCTGCGATAGGCCAACCCCATCCAAATAGCCCGGCTTTGGATTGCGCGCTGCTTTTGCAGCATTCGGCTTGCGTCTGTTCGAGAGCCATTTAATCCGGCTCGCTGCGGGGTGGTCATTATATTTTTTCAGCCATGATGATAATTCAGCATAGGTCGAGCGCCACGCCGTGGGATGCAGATATTTTTGCGATAAAACATGCCCCATTAGCAGGTCATTATCGAGCGCCTTTACTTTTTTGGTCGCCGTTTTGATATCGCCGGCTCGCTGAAGAGCAAATATCTCTTCATAGAGTTTGGCATCAGACGATGACAAAATAGAGATAGGCGGAATTGATGTTGGCGCGTCAGGCAATGAGGCAGCATGAGCCGATACCATTAAATAGGAAAAAATCACCATGCTTGCGATAGCGGTTAGGCACATACGGGCCCGTTGAGCATAGTTTTGATCAATATATGTCTGCTGGGGCGCCCTCTGGACACGATAACGTGACGGTAAAGCTTTTTGAATCTTTTCCATAACCACTCTTCTACCTCTCACGCTATCACCATTCAACCATTTTACGACCCTAGCACTCTATCCCCATCATTATCCCGGAGACTATATTGTAGCAGCAGGAGTGAGATTATCTGCCATTTTGCGAAGCTGGAGAAGATCTAAATAGGAGGCACGCTTCTGGATGGGCGTACGCAAAAGATAAGCCGGATGCAGTGTCGCAAGGATAGGTATAGCGCGTCCACCAAATGATTTTTCTGTGACTGTTCCGCGTAATTTAAGAATGCCGGTTGTCGTCTCAAGCAGAAGTTTTGCTGAGCTTCCGCCAAGTGCGACAATAATTTCAGGCGCTTTCAATTCAATATGCCGACACAAAAACGGCCAGAGCATGTGAACCTCTTCACTAGACGGTGTGCGATTCCCCGGTGGTCGCCATGGCAGAGCATTGGTGATGTAAACATCATTCCGCCCAAAACCAACACAAGCTAGCATTCTGTCAAGAAGCTGGCCTGATTCTCCAACAAATGGCAATCCCATACGGTCTTCATCACGGCCCGGGGCTTCGCCAATAAGCATAATACGAGCATCCGGATTACCATCTGAAAATACAAGGTTACTTGCCGTTTTTTTCAGCGCGCATCCATCAAACTCACTCAGCACATCTTTTAACTGGCCCAGATTGCTGACAGACGATAAATCAGGCGCACCTGAAGATGCCTGGTCTAGCGGTCGCTGGGATAATGATGTGGCTGGCGCATGCTGAACAGGGGTGGCGGCAAGCGCAGAATGATGCTGCTGGACCTGATATTCAGACTGATTTTCACCCTGGGGTAGAGCCTGAGATGCCGCTATATTAGGTGATATTTTCTCGGTTTTTAGCAGACTATCGGCAGACATAAATGACTTGTCAGGTTCTGGCGTATCAACAAGCAACGTATCAATACCAGAATCTAACTGGTACCGAAGGGCAGAAATCAGCTCTTCTCTGGTTTCGTAGGTCGTTGTCATGTCTGTTTCTGTCTGGCATTGTCGGATAATATTAATGACAGAGTGTCATATAGAGGGCTGTCTGTCTGCGTCAAATCGGTAAATTGTGATATCAGTTAAGAAGAGATAAGTCTGTAAATAGAAAAGGTGGCAATTTTACGATAAGTAAAAAATACTGAGTGGCACCTCGAAGATTAAATTAAGAGAGACAGAGAAGAGCGGACGATGGAACGTGAATCAATGGAATTTGATGTAGTGATTGTTGGCGGTGGTCCTTCAGGATTATCAGCAGCAATCAGGCTGAAACAGCTGAACGATGAAGCTGGCAAGGATTTGTCGATTTGCCTGATTGAGAAAGGCAGCGAAATTGGCGCCCATATTCTCTCTGGCGCTGTTTTAGAACCGCGTGCCCTTAACGAACTTATCCCTGACTGGCAGGATAAGGGCGCCCCACTCGATACAGCTGTTGCCTCCGATAAGTTTATGTTTCTGACGAAAACAAGATCGTTTCGTCTGCCAACGCCGCCCCAAATGCATAATGATGGCAATTATATTATCTCACTTGGTAATTTTTGCCGCTGGCTTGGTGAACAAGCCGAAGCCATGGGTATTGAAATCTATCCAGGCTTCCCTGCAGCAACTGTCCTGTATAATGAGGATGGCAGTGTGCGCGGGGTTGCTACTGGTGATATGGGCATCGGCAAAGATGGCGAGAAGACCGATGGCTACATGCCGGGAATGGACCTCATCGGGAAACAAACAATTTTTGCTGAAGGGTGCCGAGGCCACCTCACCAAAGGATTATTTGATACTTTTGGGTTACGTGAAGGCAAAGACCCACAGACTTTTGCTATTGGCATTAAAGAATTGTGGGATATTGAGCCTGAAAAATCAAAACCGGGAGCTGTCTGGCATTCTGTTGGCTGGCCACTGGCAACAGACACCTATGGCGGCTCGTTCCTATATCATTTGAATGGCAATCAGGTTGCTGTTGGTTATGTTGTGGGACTTGATTATAGCAACCCTCATTTATCGCCGTTCGAAGAATTCCAGCGCTTTAAAACGCATCCTGCTGTCAAATCTATATTTGAAGGTGGCCGGCGTGTCTCCTACGGTGCGCGAGCTCTTAATGAAGGCGGGTTCCAGTCTGTTCCGAAACTTACCTTCCCGGGCGGTAGTCTTGTTGGATGTACAGCTGGCTTTTTGAATGTCCCGAAAATTAAAGGCACTCACACTGCGATGAAATCTGGCATGCTTGCCGCAGAGGCTGTCTTTAAGCAGCTCTTATCAGATGCCCCATCTGCTGAGCCTGTTTCCTATGCAGAGGCAATCAAAGCATCATGGTTATGGAAAGAGCTTCATCAGGTCCGTAATATCCGGCCTGGCTTTGCTAAAGGGCTCTGGACAGGAATGGCATATGCAGCTCTTGATACTTATATTTTACGAGGGCGCGCACCATGGACATTCCATCACCATGCTGACCATAGCTCATTGAAGCTTGCCGCAGACGCGCCAAAAATTGACTATCCAAAGCCTGATAATGTCGTGAGCTTTGATAGAAATTCATCTGTCTTTCTGTCTGGTACGAACCACGAAGAAAATCAGCCTGCCCACTTAACACTCAAAGATATGAGCGTACCGATTGACCATAACCTTGCCCTTTATGATGCTCCTGAGCAGCGCTATTGCCCTGCCGGTGTGTATGAAATTGTCAGGGAAGATGATGGGACTAATCCGCGCCTTCAAATCAATGCGCAAAATTGTGTCCACTGTAAAACATGCGATATTAAAGACCCATCTCAGAATATCCAATGGGTTACGCCCGAAGGTGGGGGCGGCCCGAACTACCCTAATATGTAACCATCATAAAAAGCCACATCAGCAGCCTTATTACTTTTGTGGCTTTTTGCGGCAAGCCCAAGGTGCACATCAAAATGCCCAAACCTCGTTCAGTCCAGATATTTTTTTCTGCTATTGCCGCAATGGTATTACTCGTGTTGGCAGGCTGTCAGACTGCCGCAAAATCTTCAGAAACAGCCCAAAACACATCGCCATCTGCCCATAACGCTTCGGCATCCAGTCTTTCAGCTTACTATCTTATTGCGCGTCAGGCTCTTTATGAAAATGATCTGCCATCAGCATCGTACGCCTTTCGCGCAGGGCTTGACCTAGATGAGACATCTGAAAGTCTACTGAAACAAGCTTTCTTTATTCATTATCAGAATGGCGACCTTGCGGAAGCTGAACAGATAGCCGGCACTTTGGAGAATCGTAATATACGATTTCCCCTTTCGGTCGAGCCAGCAATTGGGACTGCGATCCTTAATCAGGACTGGCAGGCTGTTCTTGCTCTTGCAACCAAGCTACAGAGCGACCAGGTCTATGTAGGCTTTGGAACAGCTCTTCGCAGTTTTGCTTATGCCGGTCTTGGTGAATTCGAAATAGCGTCTGGTGAAATGGATAAGCTATCTGGCCTATTTGCTGCTGAGGGACAAGCTGGGCCAAATGTCCATGTTATGATGCTACAAGGCCTTCTGGCTGACCTGCTGGGACGCAAACAGGAGGCCACATCACATTATGACGCTGTTCTGAGGGCGTCAGGAAACTCAGCCTTTATCGCTATCACAGCCGGAATGGGTCTTGCCCGACTTAGCAAACCAGACCACGCGATGGAGATTCTGCAAGACAGGCTCTCATCGAACTTTAATCCTGAACAATTAGGCCGGCTACTAGAGACAAAATATGGCCTAACTGCGCCTCCACTTGCATTGCAAGATGTTTTTTCCATGGTCTTTCTTCTTTCGCCCTCTCTTTTGCCAGGCGAAGAGCTTGAATCACTTATTCTGCCGCGCACACACCTCGGCCATGCTCTCTGTCTTGATTGTAATTATGCTGCTTACCGACTTGGTCAGACGCTTGTACAACTCGGTGATATCGAAAATAGTTTTGCCTATCTTGATGACGTCAGCCTTGATACGCCATGGGCACAACCAGCCTTTCTGGCAAAGCTCGGCGCGCTTGATGAAAATGGCAGACGAGATGATGCTATCAGCATGATTGATAATGCTATTGCCCAGATTAATCAGCCACAGCACTTCGAAACGGCCTTCATTGAGCCAGATAGGCTGTATCAACTTGCCGGAAATCTACACCGTTATCAGGGTGCCTGTGATACAGCTATTCCCTATTATTTGGAAGCTGAAAAGAGGCGCCCCCAGACACTTCTGACGATGCGGGGTCTGGCAATCTGCTACGAGCAGACGGGTCTTGATGATGAGGCAGAAAAATTGTTTCTCGCTGTTCTGCAGCGGGTACCGGATGATGCCTTAACCTTAAACTATCTTGGCTATTGGTGGGCAGATGATGGGCGTCATCTAGATGAAGCGATCGCGCTTATTAAAAAGGCTGTAGCGCTGCAACCAGCCTCTGGGTTTTATGCAGATTCGCTTGGCTGGGTGTATTACCGGCTGGGCCGGATGGATGATGCAATTGAATGGCTTGAACGCGCCATTCAGCTTGCCCCAACAGATGCTATTATTTCTGACCATCTCGCAGATGCCTATTGGGCGGTCGGACGACAGCTCGAAGCGCGCTATAAATGGCAGCATGCGCTTGACCTTGGTCTTGCAGATCAGGAACGGGACGCTACCCGTCAAAAACTATCAGATGCCAAAACCGCCGATACAAAGTCCGCACAATGACAATATCCTACCCTGCATCCTATCTTGCGCCAGCAAAGGTTAATCTGTGTTTGAATGTGACCAGACGACGCTCAAATGGCTATCATGAGCTTGTTTCAGTTGCTGGATTTACGGCTTTTGGTGACACTCTGTCGTTGCACCCTGTTCAGCTAGATGCTGGAGAAGACGCTAAAACTAATTTGCAGATTACCGGACCTTTTGCAGCAGATTTACAAAATGCAGAGGGTGATACATTAATTGCCGCAGCCTATTCATCGCTGGCGAGGCACCTGCCTTTAGATAGGTTCCGGTTTCATTTGGAAAAACATATTCCTCTTGGCGGCGGGCTGGGCGGTGGCTCGGCAGATGCAGCAGCTTGTCTGCGGGCGCTGATAGAAACAAGTCAGGCATCTATCTCACCTGAAGAGGTAGCAAAAATAGCTGCGAGTATCGGCGCTGACGTGCCCGTCTGCCTTGCGCCTGGCTGGCAGCTTATGACTGGTACCGGAACCTCGCTTGTCAGGCTCACACCGCCTGAGCACGGAACCCTTCACTGTGTGCTCGCAAATCCCGGCATTGCTGTATCGACAAAGGATGTATTTGCGCGCCTTATGTCATTTTCACAAGATGAGGCGGCGCGCCTTGCCGCTGAGCAGACATCAGCTCTTGAAAGCGGTGCCTTTGAGAGGCTGATAGCATTCGGTAATGACTTACAAGCGCCTGCCTGCGCACTTTATCCCGAAATAGCTGAACTACTAGACCAGTTAGCTGGCCTCAGATCTGACTTCCCTTCCGACTATATCGGCAGTGCGATGTCGGGAAGCGGAGGTAGTTGTTTCTGCCTAATACGAAGCAAAGAAGCCGCTGATAAGGCAGCCAACCACCTGCAAGATTACGGCATATGGTCAACCGCAACAGCCTTTGTCTCACCGGCCTCACCCCTGTAACAGGAAAGTCTGTTTTCCGAACAGTATTTTTTGTATTGATTAGACCTCACAAGATAGCTACATTGCCTCACGCTTTGTGGAGTGCTATTCCATTTTAGCAATCTTAATGTTGGGGCGTAGCCAAGTGGTAAGGCATCGGTTTTTGGTATCGTGTACCGTAGGTTCGAATCCTACCGCCCCAGCCAATATTTTCATCCATAATATGATGAGGTCAATAGACCTCCGTGTTAACGCTAGACTAACAGCCTAGCCTTCCCTATGAGGAGGCGCTGCGGCTGGATGCTGTGATGGCACTGCGAAAAATGCTTCTTCTGGATGAAATGTTAGATATGAAAATTACAAAGCTGCTGAAAAAGTTCGCATAATTACTAACAGAGTAAGACTGCCTGCCCCTTATTCTGCATCTGCAAAGGTTTTATTCAACTGATATCCCTGCTCTGTTGTATTGATAATCTGCTGTGGCGATATGCGTGTTAGCTTCTGGCGTAATCTGTAAATATGGGTCTCTAATGTGTGAGTTGAGATATCAGGTTGCAGACCCCACACTTCAAAAAGTAGGTTATCTTTGGAGACATCTGCAGGCCAGGCCCTGAATAAATTTTTCAAAATAAGCGTTTCTTTTTCAGTCAGTGTAATAATTTTGCCAGACAGATTGTCTATTACTGTTTTATTGGCTGGCAGGAAGTCACTATTACCAATCGTAAAGCGGACGTCATCAGACGCTCGGTTCTGGCGCAGTTGTGCTTTAATACGGGCCAGCAACTCACCAATACGCATTGGCTTTGCAATATAGTCATTCGCACCCGCTTCAAGGCCTTTGATGATGTCGCTTTCATCATCCTGACCAGTAAGCATAAGAATTGGCTTATCAAAGCCTGACTGCCTCAACCGTGCACAGATTTCAAATCCATTACCGTCAGGAAGTTGCACATCAAGCAAAATAAGGTCCGGCGCCGATGTATCAATCTGGGTAAAGACATCAGCTGCTGTTGCGGCTTCAGCAAGATATTTTACCCCTTCAAAGCCAAGCTGTTCGAGCAGAACCGAGCGCAGTAAATTATCGTCATCAGCAACAAGAATACGTGCACTTGAAAGCAAATCATCGGTTTTTTTCGATACAATCATTTAACGTCTTTCGCCCCAGATTACCGAATGCCAAGGTGCAGGTTTCCCAGCTCTTTTCGTCAGCATGGAAGGGTGTTATGGTTTAGTTGCCATAGCGAGCAGATTTGGGATAACACCAGCTCAAGTATACCCATCCTTGCAATGTTGGGCTGACATCCTATCTACGAAGACAGGCTGTTCAGGCCGCTTACGGGAGAATTAAGCATAATGCGCACTCGCATGCAAATGAACACGCGTTCACCAATAGAACGGGCTATTTTGGACCTCCGCCAGGGCGGCGTTGTGATGATTAAAGACCGCCGCGGTCAGGCGGGTCTGGTTCAAGCAGCTGAGTTTACCGATCAAGGCTCATCTGTCGCTGAAGCCGTTGGCGGCGGCATGCCCGTATTATGCCTTACGTCGCGCCACAGCGAAGCTCTTGGCGGGGTAAACCCGGCAATGCCATGCCATACGATCGCCGTGGGCGCATTGGAAGGTGATCAAATTCTGGCTCTTATTCTTGGTGATACCGCCCATCTGCCAAAAGATATCGGGTTGCTTGCTGAGAAAGACGGCAGCCTGCCCCACCTTGCCTGCACCCTATTACGGCGAGCTAAACTTGTACCAGCAGCTTTTCTTGTCAGATTAACCCATCTTGATAATCATCAACTTCAAGCTGTAGCAGATACCCATCATATTACTGTGATTGATGGCCCGCAGCTTGATATCCTGCAGACCGAACCTGTTGCAGAGATGACGATTGCTGCAAAAGCTAAATTACCACTATCTATGGCGCCAGAGACTGACATTGTAATGTTTCGGCAGCCAGCAGGACGAGAGGAGCATTTTGCCGTAATCGTTGCAGGAGGAAATAAGACTGAAACGCCTCTGGTACGTTTGCATTCTCAATGTATCACCGGAGATATTTTAGGCTCACTGAAATGTGATTGCGGCCTGCAACTTCATCATGCCTTGACGCAAATGAATGAAGAAGGCGGCGGCATCCTGATTTATCTCGCACAAGAAGGACGTGATATCGGCCTGATGAATAAAATCCGGGCCTACGCTCTGCAAGATAAAGGGTTTGATACGGTAGATGCCAATCACAAGCTTGGCTTTGAAACAGATGAGAGATTTTTTGGCCCTGCAGCAGCAATGCTTGATGCGTTGGGCGTCTCGCAGATTAAATTGATGACCAATAATCCTGAGAAAATCGAACAGCTATCCTCACACGGCATTGAAATTGTTGAACGGGTTTCGCTATCCCTGCCATCAAATCCTCATAATAAGGATTACCTTGAGACCAAACAGGCGCGAACCGGCCATATGCTAGAGACAGGGCCAGCAGATCAATCCGATAGCTAGGCTGTGCATCACTTGATGCGGATATGTAGGAGACTAGTTCCGGAGGGGATTAGGTCCGTGGGGGACGCTCACCAAAAAAAGCTGACCCAACGCGGATATGTGTCGCACCAAAACTAATCGCAGTGTCAAAATCTGAACTCATCCCCATTGAAATCTGTTGCAACTCATATCTGTCAGCGAGTTTTTTCAACAGCGCGAAATGCATCGCTGGCTCCTCATCAACAGGAGGGATGCTCATTAACCCCACTATCTGTAGCCCGGCCTCATCGCGGCAAAAAGATAAAAAACTCTCTAGCTCGGCCGGTGCAATACCTGCTTTTTGGTCTTCTTCGCCTGTGTTTACCTGAATGAAACAGGGAAGCGAGCGACCTGCTACCATCATTTCACGCGCTAACGCTGTCGCAATTTTTGGCCTATCCACCGTATGGATTACATCAAAAAGCGCGACGGCATCCTGAGCCTTATTTGATTGTAACGGACCAATAAGGTGGAGTCGTAGCTCAGGATATTCTGTTTTACGAGCCTGCCAGCGCTCAAAAGCTTCCTGCACACGGTTTTCACCGAAAACACGCTGCCCACTAGCAAGGCTTTCCTCAATACGCTCATCAGGTTGCTGCTTTGAGACAGCAATGAGTGTGATATCATTCTTATCACGGCCAGCTAACATAGCAGCTTCTGACAATTTTATCACAATATTATGGCGTTCCTCTGTCATAATAAGCCCCTTATCTATTCTGGCGAAAAACGCATCACAACCCTCATTATAAAACCTTTTGATGAAAAGCAGAGGGACAATCTTGTCATTCTCTCTTTCATCTAAAGCGGCTTGCCAAGCCTCAAGAAATGACTGAGCCTACCCACCATTGTGATAAAAATATCACAGTCAGTGGTTTTTAAATTAATAAACAGTTAATTATATATTGATGATTAGGTAGTTATTAGTAAAGTAAGTATGCCGCCAATCCTGGCGGTTTAAATCTTCGGGAGAGACATTATGCGTAAGATTTTACTCGCCTCCACAGCTCTAGTAGCTTTCGGCACAGTTGCAGCAAATGCAGCAGACGTAACAATTACAGGTGCTACAGACTGGCATTACATTAGCTATGATAACACATCAGATACTAATGGAACAAACGGTACATACTTTGATCACGACTTCGATATGGATGTTGCCTTTACTAACACTACAGACAATGGTCTGTCCCTTAAAATGGCTTTTGGCGTAAGCGAATCTGGTGTTGATGATGGGTATTTCTCAATTGCTGGTGATTTTGGTACAGTCAAAATGATCAACAACAGTGGTGGCATCATGGGCGGCGCTATTTCAGAGACAGTTGCTGACGATGTGACCAAGCTGACCATTGGTCTTGCTAATAAGCATGATGAAAGTAATGCAGAAGATTCAAGTTCTGGTATTCAGTACACTATGCCTTCATTTGGCGGTTTGACACTAGCTGCTGAAATGAGAGATTCAGGCGTACGCAATAAGTCAAATTACACTGCGTACATGGCAACATACAGCACAGACCTCACCGATGGCGTTGCTCTTAAAGCGAACTATGGAGCAGCTTCAACTGACAATAGCGGCGCTGGAACTGATGGTGATGAGGGTACATCATTGGGCTTTACAGTTTCAATGAGTGATGTGGCAATTTCTGGTTCACGCCATACTTTTGCTGACAACGCCAACTCATATGATTACACAACAGACACTATTAATGTATCATATACTGGTATCGACGGCATCACACTTGCAGCGTTCCAAAAGTCCGGTGAAGATGGTCTAGAATCATCATATGACTATGCAGCTACTGCTGCGTCTGTGACTTATACAATTGCTACTGGCCTAACAACATCATTGACAGTAACAGATGCAGAAGTAACAGATAGCGGAGCCAAGACAGAAGATTCCTCTACTGTTCTTAATATTAAAGCCGCTTTCTAATTTGTAGTTAGCATAAATTTTGTGTAGAAGAGAGGCTAGTAATTCTAGCCTCTCTTTTTTTTGGGAAAACTTAAAATGCGTTCTATTTATTTCTCTTTTTTAATTTTGATGCTTACCGCTTGCAGTACACCTAACCAATCCAATGGTGATCCAAACGGTTCAATTTTAACAGGAAGGAATGAACGCGGCATAAATTTGTTAGAGCTAGGAAATTTTGGCAGTTCCAACACAGGCGGTCTTCCCATAAACGCCCTTCTATGGCGTGCCTCTCTTGATATTGTCTCTACTATTCCAATCGATGACGTTGATACCTATGGTGGCACCATTGTAACTGAATGGTATTCGCTGGCAAATTCGCCGAATGAGCGTATAAAAATGACCTTTCTTGTTCTGGATTTGGAATTACGATCTGATGCTATCCGTGTACAAGTCCATGTTCAAAGGCAGGAAAATGGTGTTTGGGTTGATAGCGGAACAGATAGTGCTCTTGGCCGTAAACTAGAAGAGCTCGTTCTGACACGCGCGCGCGAAATACGTGCTGCTGGCGTTAACGAGACCGAAAACTAATCTTCATTATATTTTTCGTGTAAGCAGGTAAATATTATGGCGCACTACAAGCCCTCTAGTCTGGAGGCTAAATGGCAATCTGTCTGGGATGAGGCGCAAGTATTCACAACTGAGATAGATACTAGTAAACCGAAATATTATGTTCTTGAGATGTTTCCCTATCCTTCAGGGCGTATCCATATGGGACATGTTCGCAATTATGCTCTCGGTGATGTAGTGGCACGTTACCGGCGGGCCTGTGGCTATAATGTGCTCCACCCTATGGGCTGGGATGCGTTTGGCTTACCAGCTGAAAATGCTGCAATTGAACGTGGCATTCACCCCGGTGACTGGACAACTGACAATATGGCCGCAATGCGAGCCCAGCTTAAAACAATGGGATTGTCTTATGACTGGGGGCGGGAAATTGCGACCTGCCATCCTGACTATTATCAACATGAACAGAAAATGTTCCTCAAATTTCTGGAAGCTGGTCTTGCCTACCGCAAAGAAAGCTGGGTGAATTGGGATCCGGTCGAACATACAGTCCTCGCCAATGAGCAGGTTGTTGACGGATGTGGCTGGCGCTCAGGTGCCCCTGTTGAACGCCGGCAGCTATCGCAATGGTTCTTAAAAATCTCTCATTACGCAGATGATTTGCTTCAGGCGATTGAGGGCCTTGAGCGCTGGCCTGAACGTGTCCGGCTTATGCAGCATAACTGGATTGGACGCTCTGAGGGGGCATCTGTACATTTTTCTTTAACCCCTGCCTCAACATCACAACTGCCAGATACTGAGTTACATAAGGTTGACGTTTTCACAACCAGACCAGACACACTGCATGGCGCCTCTTTCCTTGCGGTATCAGCACAACACCCGCTGGCTCTTATGATTGCCCAAAAGGATAGCAAAGCGGCTGATTTTCTTGCAGAATGTAGTGCGCTCGGCACCTCTGAAGCGGCTATTGAGAAAGCTGAAAAACAGGGCTTTGACACAGGCTTAAAGGCTGAACATCCGCTTTTGGATGGTCATGAGCTTCCTGTCTATATCGCGAATTTCGTTCTGATGGATTATGGGACAGGCGCGATTTTTGGATGTCCAGCTCATGATCAGCGAGATCTTGATTTTGCGCGTAAATATGATTTACCGGTTATTCCTGTAGTTCAACCATCCGATGCCGATTTTGAAGTTGCCGATACCGCCTATACTGGCCCCGGCACACTGATAAATTCAGGTGAGTGGGATGGGCTAACCATTGAAGCCGGCAAGACAGCTGCGATTGCGGCTGTCGAAGCTCGCAATGTTGGCACATCACGTATTACCTACCGGCTGCGTGATTGGGGTGTTTCGCGGCAGCGTTATTGGGGCTGTCCTATTCCGATCATACATTGCCCGAAATGTGCCGCTGTTCCTGTTCCAGAAACAGACCTTCCGGTTACCTTGCCAGTTGATGTTGATTTTGACGAGCCGGGCAATCCATTAGACAGGCATCCAAGCTGGAAATTTGTAAGCTGTCCATCTTGCGGCGGTGATGCAGAACGTGAAACAGACACTTTTGATACTTTTTTTGAGAGCTCATGGTATTTTGCGCGCTTTACAGACCCAGCCTCAGAAAATGGATTTAGCCGAGACGCTGCCTACTACTGGCTACCCGTTGACCAGTATATTGGCGGTGTCGAACATGCTGTTCTTCATCTGCTTTATTCCCGTTTCTTTATGCGCGCTCTAAGCGATGTTGGTTACCTTGATCTCGCTGAACCTTTTGCAGGCCTGATGACACAAGGAATGGTCTGTCATCAGAGCTTTAAAAATCAGGATGGGGGTTGGTTATTCCCTGAGCAGGTCACCCGCACAAGTGACGGATTTGTTGAAGTTGACACAGGCGCAGCAGTGAATGCCGGCCGTGTCGAGAAGATGAGCAAGTCAAAGCGTAATGTTGTTGACCCAGAACTTATCATCAAAACTTATGGCGCAGACACAGCACGGCTATTCATGTTGTCAGACTCGCCGCCTGAGCGCGATCTTGAATGGACCGAATCCGGTGTTGAAGGCGCGTTCCGTTTTCTTCAGAAAATCTGGCGTCTTGCTGAGCAGGCTGATACGACTGGTCTTGATTTTTTACCTGTTAAATCGGCGGCCCATTCCAGCGACACAGAAGAACTTATTCGCACGATTCATAGTGCCATTGCCTCTATTGGGAGCGATATAGAACGGTTCGCATTTAATAAATGTGTTGCAAGCTTGCATATTTTGGTTGGGGCTATCTCAGACTACCGCAACAAAGACGGTGCAGATCAAGCCGCCTTCTCCCACGCCTTACATAATTTATCCTCTCTTATCGCGCCATTTTCGCCGCACCTTGCCGAGGAAATATGGGCAAAAACAGGTGGTAACGGGCTTGTCTCACAAGCGTCCTGGCCAACGGCACAGGCTGAATGGCTAACCTCTGAAGAGGTAGAGATTGCTGTTCAGGTAAATGGTAAGGTTCGGGCTAAATTATCCCTGCCTGTTGATTGCGCTAAGGGTGACGCTGAAAAGGCGGCACTGAGCCTCGACATCATCCAGAAATATTGCAAAGATAAAGTCATTAAACGTGTCATCGTTGTACCAAACAGGATTATCAATGTCGTTTGCTAACTTTTCTGCTATCAGTTATTCGAGATGGGCGGGTTTGATCGCAGTGGGGCTCTATGCCCTTTTTGCATCTGGGTGTTCGATGACATCAATGTCGCAGCTGCGTGATCTTACGCTACCTGCCCTAAGCCAAATTGATATGCGCACCCCAAGCAGCCGGCAAGAACAGCTGCTGGTAAATGAAATATCAGACCGGATTGGTGTTTTTAGTGCTGATAGACGATATAAACTCGACTATAAATTTGACAGCGCCTCAGTCTCGACATTATCTGCAGCCGGTTCGTCATCAACGTTAATTGATCATAATATGACCGGAACTTATTCCTTATCTGCGTATGAAACTGGCGAAGAACTTACATCTGGAAGTATTGAAGTCTCAGCCACATCAGGTACAATTACCTCATTTTATGGACGCGAAGTATCACAGCAATTTGCAGAGGAACGACTTGCTATTTTGCTTGGTGAGCGTATCCATCTGAAACTACAGCTTTATTTCTTCTCAGTTGCAACTGAAGGCAACACCTCCTCCGAGATAAAATGAAGATAGCGCCCCGGGATATTGCTAGTCTTCTTAAGCGCCCGGACCCTCGGTTCCTTGTTTTTTTTCTCTATGGTCAGGATCAAGGCCTTGCGCGAGAGCGAAGCATCGGACTTGCGCATTTATTTGCTGATAATCTTGATGACCCTTTTGCTGTAACCCGCCTTACAGGAAACCAACTTTCTGACGACCCTGCATTGTTGCGTGATGAAATGGACGCACTGCCAGCATTCGGCGGTATTCGGCTTGTTATGGTAACCGGTGCTGGGACAGAAATGCTTAGCGCAGTAAAAAATTGTCTAACCGGCCTTAACCCTGATGCGCGGCTGATTATTCGGGCAACTGACGTCAATACACGTCACGCTTTGGTCACTTTGTGTGACAAAGACACACAATGCGCGTCAATGGGCTGTTATCCTGACAATGAGAGAAGTATTTCAGACCTGGCGCGTGCCGTATTTGCAGCAGATAATATTACCGTTGAACCAGATGGCTTATCGATTCTAACAGAACGCCTTGGCGCTGATAGACAAGCAAGTCGCTCAGAGCTTGAAAAACTCGCTCTTTTGGCAGGACCTAATGGCAGCTTATCGCGCGGGGATATCGAAGAGGCTCTGGGGGATAATGCAGCCCTTATGCTGGACCAGTTATCTGTCTCGCTGCTCGCAGGAGATGTAAAATCATTTGAATCTCATCATGCACGCGCCTTGCGTGAGGGCACACAGCCTGTGATGCTCGTTCGCCATGCATTACGGCTCTTTAAGACGCTTGCTATGATACAGGCCCTTATGCGCGGCGGTGACGGTGTCTCAAACGCTGTTGCAAAGGCGCGGCCACCTCTGCATTTCACCCTGAAGCCGGTGATGACCAAAACAGCGTCTAAATGGTCGCTACATCAATCAAACGATATTATTGATAGATTAATCGCGCTTGAAACACAGATTAAGTCGGGTGCGTTTCAAGATGCGCGCGCCCTAGTAGGACAGAGCCTACTCGGTTTATGCCTGCGCGCAAGAGCCGCAAACCGCTAAGACGGATTATCGTCTGCAAGGCCAAGGCGCGCCATCAAATCATCAAGCTGTTCTAACGAAGACATTGAAATACTAAGCTTTCCCCGTTCCTTTGCCTCATCCCATGAAAGGGAAAGAGACAGACCAAGGATCTGCATAGCTTTATCCTCTAATGCTCTGATATCAGACGATTTTTCCGGATTTTTTGTGGCTGCCTTTGCACCCGATTTCATGCCCTTGATAAGCTGCTCGACATCCCGCGCTGATAAATTATCTGTTAAAATCAGCTGGGCAAGCGCGGCTGCGTCATGATGACCAATTAAGGGGCGCACTTGACCCATCGTAAGGCTTCCTGCTGATATCAACTCCTGTACCGAAGCTGGTAAATTGAGCAATCTCATCAGATTGGCGATATGAGAGCGGGATTTACCAATGATCTCTGCAAGCTCTTCTTGGGTATAATCATGTGAGGAAATCAAAGCCTGATAAGCTTCAGCTTCTTCAATACTGGTAAGGTCACGGCGTTGAACATTTTCAATCAGAGCAATTTCTGACGCGTCACGTTCATCAAAAACACCAATAATAGCAGGAATTTCATGAAGTTTAGCTATCTGGGCCGCCCGCCACCTTCGCTCGCCTGCAATGAGCTGATAACGGTTTTTCTTATCAGGTGTTTCGCGCACAAGAATAGGCTGTATGAGACCTTTCTGGCGGATTGAAACAGCAAGTTCATTCAACGCCTGGGCATCAAAAATACGGCGTGGCTGCCACGGGCCTGGACTAATCCATTCGACAGGAATAGTCCGCACAGACGATGTATTTCCGGTAGCTTGTGCTACCATCGTACTTAACTCGGTATCTGATGGTTTGTTTGGCTGGGGCTGCGGTGTATTTTGGGCCGGTATGGCACCATCACCAAGCAGTGAAGATAACCCACGGCCTAACCGAGAGGGTGCGGCTATTTTTGGGGGGGATGATTTAGGTTTTGCGGGGGATTTCTTTGTCATACTGCCTGTTTCTCCTGCTTTAACAATTCTGCTGCAAGAGCGGCATAAGCCTGCGCACCAGCACATTTTAAATCATACATCAAAACAGGTTTCCCAAATGAAGGAGCTTCAGAAATGCGGACATTCCGGGGGATAACTGTATCATATACCGTAGCGCCAAAATGACCTCTTACATCTGCTTCTACCATTTCTGATAATTTGTTTCGGGTATCATACATGGTTAGGACAATGCCCTGCATTGCCAGTGGCGGATTAAGATTAGTTCTTACTGCTGCGATTGTCGTCATTAACTGCGCCAACCCTTCAAGAGCGTAGAACTCACACTGTAATGGCACTAATACAGTATGAGACGCAGCAAGTGCATTGACTGTTAACAAACCAAGAGAGGGTGGGCAGTCAATAAGAATATAATCATACTGACCATCTAGCGCGGCAAGACCATCAGCCAGACGGAATTCCCGCCGTTCCAAATCACTCAGCTCAATTTCTGCTGCCGATAAATCCATTGTCGCAGGGAGAATATCAAGCTGCGGCACAATACAGTTTTTAACAGCATCCTGAGCCGTGCATTGGCCAGTGACAAGTCGATAGCTATTTGCGTTTCGGTTTTTCTGTTCAATACCAAGACCAGTGCTAGCATTGCCCTGCGGGTCAAAATCAACGAGTAAAACAGATAGACCACATGCTGCCATTGCAGTTGATAAATTAACCGCTGTTGTTGTTTTACCAACGCCGCCCTTCTGATTAACGACTGAAATGATTTTGGTCTTTGGCACAGAACAGCTCCAATAATAAATGTCTGTAATATATGAATATTATTCAGTAAATCCCGAATTGCGTATGTTCCGCTCTGCTAATTATATATTAGACGACAGGTGAATAAGCGTTGCTTCACTATCCGTAATGCTGGGGTGCAAAACTGCGCTCAGTCTCGGCCAAGATGCTAAGATGGTCAATTCCTGTTTTGCCGTTTTACCCTTCAAAAACAAGAGTTGCTGGTTATCATGGTGATGGTGATGCGTTAAGTCTAGCAATTTATCAAGCGGTGCAAGTGCACGTGCAGTGATAACATCTGCTTCGATATCTGGCAAAGCTTCAATACGTTCATTGTGAATGACAACATCAACCCCTACTTCTCTGGCCGCAGCGCGCAGAAAAGCACATTTGCGCTGGTCTGATTCGACTAAATGTACCTCATGATGGGTGGTAATGGCCAGAATAAGTCCCGGCAAGCCAGCGCCAGACCCAATATCCATAACTCGGCAGGGTGAGCTTGGCAGATGCGCGAGTAGCTGGGCGCTATCCAAAATATGGCGGGACCAGAGTGTATCGAGCGTCTTGCGGGATACGAGGTTAATGCTCGTCTGCCATTTCATCAGAATCCGAGAATATCGGTCCAGAGCATCACTGACTGATTTACCTGCCATTGTTTCACGTGAAACATCTGAAACGCTGGCGATATAGTCAAGCGCCTCATCGCGCCCGCTACTATGCTCCTGACCCATCACACAGACTCCATATCTAAGCCGAGTGTTCACGGGCAGTTTGGTCTGTTTCCTGCCGTCTTATGTGGCGCAATACTGCAACGATTGCCGCTGGTGTCATGCCAGGTATACGCCCTGCCTGCCCTATCGTGGCGGGGCGATGCCGCAGCAGCAGGTCTTGGGACTCAGCTGACAAGCCGCCAATATCAGAAAAGGTCAATTTTGCCGGAATAATCAGCGCTTCATCACGGCGCATTGCAGAGATATCCGCTTCCTGGCGGGCAAGATACCCTGAATAACGGCAATCTGTTTCCAGCTGCTCATGGATTTTTTCCGGAACATCGCCAAGCTCAGGCCATAGCGGCACAAGCTGTGTTAGCTTTATCCCATCAAGAGACAATAACTCAGCTGGCGTACGTGCATGGCCATCACGGGCAAGAGGTAGGTCGTGCTTTACAAGCTCGCGCGGCGGCGCAGCACGCTCCGTTAGTAGTTTTTTGGCAATCGCCAAATGTTGTTTTTTATCATGCCAATGATGCTCACGTTCAGATGAGGCTATACCAAGCTCAATTGCTTTGTCGGTGAGCCGCTGGTCAGCATTATCTGCCCGCAGCATCAGACGGTATTCAGCGCGCGAGGTAAACATCCGGTAAGGCTCTGATGCACCCTTAGTCACAAGGTCATCTATCATTACCCCGATATAGGCATCTGCTCTATCAAGACTAAAAATATCATCTCGGCCAGATGCTTTGAGGGCTGCATTCACGCCAGCCATAAGGCCTTGTGCCCCAGCCTCTTCATATCCGGTAGTGCCATTTATCTGGCCTGCCAGAAACAGTCCTGACAGCGCCCGTAATTCTAGCGAGCGGTGCAGCGCCCGCGGGTCAATGAAATCATATTCAATAGCATAGCCATATTGGAGAATTTTTGCCCGCTCTAGCCCTGGAATTGTTGCCAACATCCTATCTTGAACATCGCGCGGCAGGCTGGTTGAGATACCGTTCGGATAAATAGTGATATCGTCTAGACCCTCAGGCTCCAGAAATATTTGGTGTGATGTCCTATCAGCAAATCGGTAGACTTTATCCTCAATAGACGGGCAATAGCGCGGCCCCTGCCCTTCGATTTGCCCTGAATAAACAGCCGATAAATGAAGTGATTCGGCAATGATGGCATGGGTCTTTTCAGTTGTGCGTGTGATACCACAAGAAATCTGAGGCACGGTGATTTTGTCTGTGAGGCTTGAAAATGGCACTGGTACATCATCTGCCGGCTGCATTTCCAGCTGTGCCCAGTCGATTGT
>Ga0233444_10002203_pt1 | contig 20773 bp, 16 predicted proteins | sample SI_124_October20_6_FD_182792 | JGI IMG/M metagenome (GOLD analysis project Ga0233444, IMG submission 182792) | Seawater microbial communities from Saanich Inlet, British Columbia, Canada - SI_124_October2016_10_MG | ecosystem: Environmental > Aquatic > Marine > Inlet | place: Canada: British... | reverse complement strand
TCAACTCGAGCTTTTAACCAAAAATAAAAAGAGAGGTGTTTATAAGGCCATTCACAAACAATACAGTGGAACGGTAACATTTATTCCCTGAAAAGAATTTTTAAATAAGGCAGGGTTATTCCACGGTATCGGACTGTGTTATATATGATGAAAATTTAGATAACATAATGAAAATGAACACGATGGAAGAGATGATATTGAAATTCGATGTTTCAATTAAGAATTCTAAGTTAACTAAAACCTACCATTATAGTCTTAAACAATATCGTTTGTATGAAGTTATTAAAGAACTATATGAAGTTAAAGGATATGGGTATCGAAGAATTAGTGATTTCCTCATTAACGAAGGATACAGAACAATTCGATCTAATAAACCTATTTTACCCAACTATGCTCATTCTATCTATAAAAAAGGTAAGATTCGAGAAAACAGAATCAATAGAGAGTTTGATTCCTACTTTCACAATATTAAATTATTTAAAAACTAAATAGTTAAATGACACCTTAAATGTGGTTTGAATAACTTAAAACACCTTTACACCAAAACCCAATCGGAGAAGTTTATTTATCGTCGTTAATTATTTCTCTCTAAGAAAACGGATAGTATAACTTATGTTAAATCTAACAGAAGTGATTTTCATAAATAATTTTAAAAAGTCTATTAATCTAATAGTTACATCGTATTTCACCATTTAAATAATCTGAATTTTTTGACTAATTTTAGATACTAAAACTATTCTATGAGATTTATTTTAAGTTCACTTATTATGTTATCGATCCTTTCTTGTGGGAAAGAAAGTCCAGTAGTTACAGATCCAGTTGTTAAGTATACTTTGACTGTAAATTCTGGAGTTGGTGGGAGTGTTAGTTCCCCAGGAGGATCATACAATGAAGGACAGTCTGTTTCAATTACAGCAACTCCAAATTCTGAATATGTTTTTGTCAATTGGTCAAATGGTTCAACCAATAATCCACTTTCAGTAATAGTTAATTCAAATCAAACTGTTACTGCAAATTTTGAAAAAAGAAAATATCCTCTTACTATTTCCATAACAGGATCTGGAACAGTCTCCGAAGAAATTATATCTGCAGGGAAATCAACTACTGAATATAACTCAGGGAGTGTAATTAGATTGACTGCAAACCCATTAGATGGATGGGTTTTCAGAGGATGGTCTGGTTCCGTTTCAAGTACCGAGAACCCTATTGAACTTACTGTAAATGAATCTAAAACTGTTTCAGTATCTTTTAATATGTTACAAACTAACATCCCTTTTGTCTCTAAATCAGAACGATATTCTTCAATTAATGAAACAACAGGTTATTTTAATAATCAAAATAATTTTTATAGATATACGACCGATAGTCTTGCGAGAAGTTTACATTACAGGAGAGAGTGTTCTATTTATGTTTTTACCACAAGTGATCAAGTTACTTATGACTTTAATAATGATGGATTTTTAGATTCAGTTGGATTTTTATACAATTCTGACGCATGTGATTCTGGTTTTACACTAGGTGAATTTCCTGGAGTTTTTGCAGTATATGATAATTTCTTTAATGAAAGAACTGTTCAATACTTTGAAACAGATTTTCTATGGATTGCAGGTGATTGGGAATTAAATGATATTGATGGGGATGGAGATTTTGAAATAGTTGTGTGGAATTATAATAGACATGAAAGTGAAGAATACCCTTTAAAAGATGTTACAATCCTAGACATTGATTCAAATTTAAACCTAATAGAAAGACAACTAGAGTTTACAGGTTTTGATTTTCACAATGGAAGTTCTGGGGATATTGATAATGATGGTGATATAGATATAATGAAATGGTCCCTAAAGGGATCATGTTGTGGTGGAGATAGATCACAGTCATTCCCCAAATTATTAATTAATGATGGTTCTGGAAGTTTTACTGAGACATCTCTTCTAGAGGATGAAGTTGAATTAGATGATCTTTATTATAGTGGTTGGAGAAATACTACAAATGAATTATTTGATTTAAATAATGATGGTTATTTAGATATAATTGCCGGATACAACTTTGGGAATTATGAATTAAATGGTTTAAATGGAGAAATTTATGTTTTATGGGGAAGTGATTCTGGAAGATTTAATACAGATAATATGATCATTATAGAAGATTCAAATTATTTGAATGTTTCTCAAATATATTTAGGATCATCATTTACAGATTATGACAATGATGGAGATATTGATCTGATTATTACATCAACCATAAATAGTTACATTGGGTTTATTATTAATATTTTCCAAAATAATGGAGATAAAACTTTTACTGATGTGACTGAACGTGATTGTGATGAATGTTTTAATAATGATTTCACTCATTTTTATAGATTTTACTCTATAGATAAAGATAACGATGGGGATTTTGATCTTGTCCCTGGAGATGTAAACTCATGGAACCCCAATGATCATTTTGATAATTTATATTGGGAAAATGTAGGAGGGAGGTTTGAAATTAGAAAAGAAAACTAAAACACTTCATATATAAATCATTCCACCGTGTCGGACTGTGTTATAAATGATGTAAACTTAGATAACATAATGAAAATGAATACAATGGAAGAGATGATATTGAAATTCGATGTTTCAATTAAGAATTCTAAGTTAACCAAAACCTACCATTATAGTCCTAAACAACATCATTTGTATGAAGTTATTAAAGAACTATGTGAAGTTAAAGGATATGGATATCGAAGAATTAGTGATTTCCTTATTAACGAAGGATACAGAACAATTCGATCGAACAAACCTATTTTACCCAACTATGTTCATTCTATCTATAAAAAAGGTAAGATTCGAGAAAACAGAATCAACAGAGAATTTGATTCCTACTTTCACAATATTAGATTGTTTAGAGACTAAACTATTAAATCTTCTTTAAAATTTTGGAATCACTGTTTTGATCCAGATTAAAATATAATTATTGACAACCTAGGGACGTGAAAATGACATTAGTTTTTGTAAATGTCCGAATATCACCACCTTCATCATTATTGGAAGTCACCGTTAAGGTACTACCAGTTGAATCAACAGAAAGGGTGACTATATTTTCAGATCCTCCATAGATAATCGAAACAGTCAAAGAAGTTGAGTTATTGGATATTATACTAATTGTTACATCACCATCTTCACCTCCTGGAAAAGTTCCTTCTCTATAAATTTCACAATAAACTCTATCATCCCCATTGTCATCTTCTCTTGTATCAATATCGACATACTTTAGGAATTCAATTGAGTTATTTATAAAAAAATACTCATCAGCAGATTCTCCAATACTCTCAAATCCATAACCATCATATTTTTCAAGAAAAGGTGTGTCATCAGAATTTTGATCATCTTCACTTTTACTACATGAAATTAACGTTAACCCTACAAACAATAATACTAGTTTTTTCATTTATTCTTTTGATTTATTTTTCAAATTTAGTTAAAGTAAATTTAATTTCTTAAAAAAAAATGGGGTATCCTGTATCTATCCTCCTTTATTGACAGATAATTATCATTTTATTTTTTACATGTTTTTAACCTCCAGAAAAACAACACTTACAAAAAAAATGTAGTCTTGATCACCCTTACTTCCCATTCCAGTATAATGAAGAATATCTCCCTTCCATTTATCATCGTAAATACTTTTAACGTGATTACTAACTAAAATGATTGAATTCGTTTCATGGCTTCTTCTCATGCCCCCCTGTGGTGAACATTCACAATCTTTGAGTTTTATGTAGAATCGTACCCTTAACGAGGGTAGTTCTAATAATATTGAAATCCACCTTTTTGAGGTTTTTGAGGAGAAAAAGTATTTCTATCAAGGACAAGTTAAACTCAAATCAAAACTTCATCAATTATGCTAAAGAACTGGAAATTACTGCTATGAACAAATAGTAAATTATTATTTTTCTAATGGCCCTTAGGGGCCATTTTTTTTTGAACTAAATCAAAGAAAAGTTCTTCACCTATTTACAGTAACCATTATTAAATAACTATCTTAGTGAGTAACATTAATGAAATGAAAAAACTACGCTATCTCCTCCTCTTTTGCCTATTTAGTAAAAGCTGTGGAAAAGGAGATACTACGGCTAATACAACTCAATACAATGTGGTCTTTAGCGCCACCGAAGGGGGAACAGTCAATTCAACTGGAGGGAGATATGATACAGGCACCTCCATTACTGTTACAGCACAACCTAGTCTTGAATACCGCTTCACGAACTGGTCAAACGGTTCAACATCTAACCCCTTAACCATAATCCTTGATAGGAATCTTAACCTTCAAGCCAGCTTTACTAAAAAAACATTTCCGTTGACATTAATAACAAACGGAGAAGGCCGCATTGAAACCGAAATTGTTTCCAGTGGTAAAAACACAGATTATACCATCGGCACCATACTGCGTTTGACCGCTATCGCAGAAGAAGATTGGGGCTTTAATGCTTGGTCTGGATCGATCTCATCTACCACAAACCCCATTGAAATAAGCGTCAATGCACCCCAAACTATTTTTGCTGATTTTGAAGAAGCACAAACGAGCCAGACCACTGGTGTTTCTCCTCTTCTAGCAGCAGACGGTCCGGGTGGAACCTATGATTTAATCACTTCAAAGTTAGCCCCAGGTTATAATCCTATCGAAACCCCAGATTGCAATCACGAAGCCTTTGGAGATCATATAGACGAAATCTATGATGGAACACTTGGAACAAATGTATTCCGTTTCCACATTCATGTAACTCCAGATAATGACCGCTGTATTAAGTTTGATCGTCAACGAAATGAGATAAAAACCTATGATCAATCCCCAGAAAATCTTCTTGGAAGAGAAAATGAAACAGTGACTTATAAATGGAAATTTAAGTTGGCTGAGGGTTTCCAATCTTCGCCAAAATTTACTCACCTTCACCAACTAAAATCTGTGGGGGGAGATTATAGCAGCATGCCCATGTACACCCTTACAACTCGTAAATCAACTCCAGATCGATTAGAGTTACGCTATGCTGAAGTGGATCAACAAATCACCCTTAAACAAACAGATCTTGCCCCCTTAATTAATCGATGGATAAGTGTGAGAGAAACTGTTTTATTTGGAAATAATGGAAATTATATCATTGAATTAGTTGACACTGCCACTGAAGAAGTATTGTTCACTTATACCAATGATAACATTATTAATTGGCGCGAAGGCGGAGAATTTGTTCGCCCCAAATGGGGAATCTATCGCAGTTTAATTTATCCTGAAGACTTAAGAGATGAAGCGCTTCTCTTTGCTGACATTAATATAATAGAAGAATAAGTCCCTGTTTCTTTATTGACAAAGAGTATTGGTAATAAACTCTATCTTTCTAAAAACGGTGGGGTCTGTAACCTTAAATCCTTTTATAAAGTTTTCAATAGTATTGACCTTTCTAAGTAGTTTTAAGTCTGATTCGATTAAAAAGAGATATTGAATATCTTGATAGCCGTCACAGCTCGCGGGTACTTTGATTTAAAGTTCCTCTAGTTCTGAACGAAAAAGAGCTAGTTGTATTACTTTGGTTTCTAATCGATCATAATCAAACTGACCACTGCGATTGATTACAATATTCCCGTAAACTAATTCCTCCCTGCTTTGATTAAATGCTCTCCCGTTATACTGCTGCCTCGCTTCAAAAGAGTTGTTCGCAATATATACGCCTTTATTATCTGTAAAAAATCCTTTTTCTCCAACGACTTTAAGCCATTTTGGAATTTTTAGCTTTTCAATTTGCTTGCGCTTTCTTCGCTCTTTTTTAGAGGAAATATGGACTTCATCTAAGGCGATTTCTTTTCCATTTGATTGCACCAAATCTTGAGCTTTTAATAGATTAGCCAGTAATAGCACAAATAAATAGAGTATAGATCGGTAAAATATATTCATAAAAAAAAGTACCAAAATAACCCAAAATAGGCTACTTTGATACTTTGTAAAAGGTGATTCTAAATTTACCTTATGGTATTAATTAAGGCTAAAGTTGTCGTAACATCTTTTTCAAGTTTTACATAATCTTTGCTTTCTAAGATCTCTTTTGAAATTAATTTTGATCCCATCCCTACACAAGCTACCCCTGCATCAAACCAGCCTCTAAGGTTTGATTCTTCTGTAGAAACACCACCAGTTGGCATAATTGATGTCCAGGGTTGCGGACCTTTAATGGCCTTAACAAAACCAGGACCATAAGTACTCCCAGGGAATAACTTAACTAGTTCACAGCCCATTTCTTCTGCTGTAGCGATTTCTGTTAAGGAACTACAACCTGGAGACCACAGTACTTTTCGTCGATTACATACAACCGCTATATCTTGTCTAAAGACTGGCGTTACAACAAAGTTTGCTCCTGCAAGCATATATTGAGCAGCAGATGCAGCGTCTGTAACAGAACCTACTCCTAACATCATTCCAGGAAGTTCTGCAATGGCATACTTGATTAAGTCTGTAAAGATTTCAATGGCAAAATCACCGCGATTAGTGAATTCCATTAAACGTGCTCCCCCGTCATAACAAGCTTTTAAAACAGCCTTTGCTACCTTAATATCTGGGTGGTAAAATAAAGGAACCATGCCTGATTCTTTCATTTGTTGCACCACTTCTATTCTTGAATATTGTGCCATAATTATCTTTATCGAGCAACACGCCCAGAGGCATCTCCACTCATTAATTTTTCAATTTCTGGGATGGTCACTAAGTTCGCATCTCCTTTGATTGTATGCTTTAAACAAGAGGCTGCAACAGCATAATCTAAGGCACGTTGATCATCTTCTGGGTAGTGGATTAATCCGTAGATCAAAGCTCCCATAAAAGAATCTCCACCCCCTACTCTATCAACGATATGGGTGATTTGATATTGTGCACTTTCATACATGGTTTCTCCGTCATACAAAACCCCTGCCCAAGTGTTGTGAGAAGCAGAAATAGACCCACGAAGTGTTGTGATAATCTTTTTTGCTCTAGAAAATTTTGCTTGCATTTGCTCGCATACAGAACGGAACGCTTCTGCTTTTACATGCTCCCCTTGAGTGGTAATATCTAAGCCTTCTGGTTTAATTCCAAAATGCATTTCTGCATCTTCTTCATTTCCTAAAATAATATCGCAGTAAGACGTTAATTCTGTCATTATTTTTTCATGATCTCCATCATATCTCCACAGTTTGGCGCGGTAATTTAAGTCTGTTGAGATGGTAATACCCATAGAGCTAGCCACACGAACTGCTTCTAAACAGGCATCTGCTGCAGATTGAGAAATGGCTGGTGTAATTCCAGTCCAGTGAAACCACTGTGCGTCTTTAAACACCTCGCTCCAATCGACCATTCCAGGTTTAATTTCAGACATGGCAGAGTGTGCTCGATCATAAACAACTTTACTTCCACGACTTACAGCACCCGTTTCAAGAAAATAAATTCCTAAGCGATCTCCTCCTTCAACAATATACTGTGTGCCAACATTGCGTTTACGCATTTCCATTAAAGCACATTGCCCTATATCTGTTTTTGGTAAACGAGTAACAAATTCTACTGGTAAACCATAGTTGGCTAATGAAACTGCTACGTTTGACTCTCCACCGCCATAAACAACATCAAAGCTATTGGCTTGTGAAAAGCGCAAAAATCCTTGAGGTGCTAAACGCAACATGATTTCTCCAAAAGTGACCACTTTTTTCATAATTTGATTTAGTTTTAATTGAAGGCTACACCTCCATAAATATTAATATTATTACTTTTAAGAAAAGAAGACTGGTTTATGATTCAATAGACTCCCAATTCTATCATTTTTATTCTGACAAATGGACAAATAATCCACTGTTTAAATTCAACAAAAACCAAATAAAACTTCGATTCAAACGATCATGAGTTCCATCTGCGATAAACATCAGGTTTCAAAAAATGTTAAACCCTAACGAAAATGTTTTTTTATTTGGTATACCAAATTGGTTATCCAATTTATTCTTTCCAAATATATTAAAAATCTTGGGGCAAATAAAATTTTATGAAAAATATATTTTACTAGAAATCATGACCTTATTTTAATTTGAAGGAATAAAAAATGACCCAAGGTTACCCAAGGGTCATTAACAGTAATTAAAGGAGAAAAAATCAATACAAATTAATTCGTATTGAATGTTAACTAATTGTATTTATTAAATACCTAAAGCTTGCCCTCCACCAATCTGGATGGTTTCTGCCGTGATAAACGAAGCATCTCCACTGGCTAAGAAAGAAACTACATTGGCCACCTCTTGGGGTTGCCCTAAACGACCTAACATGATGTTGTTTTTCCATGAAGCGAATACTTCTGGCTTTGTCGATTTAATCTGTGCATGGAAGGGTGTGTCAATGGTCCCCGGTGATACTGCATTGACGCGAATATTATATTCGGCCAAGTCTTTGGCTAAAGCACGGGTAATGGCATGTACTCCTGCTTTTGATGTTCCATAGATCCCAGCCCCTGGTCCACCTGCATTCCATCCTGCATTTGAAGTGTAGTTGATGATTGTTGGATGATCACCTTTCTTTAAAAATGGAATGGCTGCACGGGAAGCAAAAAAGGTAGAATCTAGGTTTAAGGCCATTACTTTGCGGTAGAAGTCGGTCGTCATTTCTTCAAAACGTTGACGACCTCCCAGTCCTCCGGCGTTATTAACTAAAACATCAATCTTACCATATTTCTCTCCGATGGCTTGAATATTACTGTTCACTGCGTCTTCGTTAGTGACATCAAAACCTACATATTCGGCACTAATGCCCTCTGCTTGTAGTGCTGCTGCTTTCTTTGCGCCTTCGGTATCTTCGATGCCGTTTAAAACAACGGTAAAACCGTCTTGACCTAAACGTTTGGCTACTTCAAAGCCAATGCCACTGGTCGCACCTGTGACAATCGCTACTTTATTTTCTGTACTCATATTGGGTATTCTGTTTTTTTAAAAAATTCTTATTTATTGTTTTTGGGTTCAATCACGAGTTTAACTTTATTGATTAGAATAAAAATGGCAAATACGGCCAATACAACAGAAACTGTGATGGCGATAAAGGCTGAAGTATAGGATCCTCCAGCAGTTATTTTTCCAATAAACCAATTCATAATGATGGGTGAAAAAGCAGCTACTGTTCCCGCTAGTCCGGCTAAAGTACCTACTGAAGGGCCTCTAAATAAGTCACTAGAGAGCGTTTGAATATTACCGATCGCAAACTGAAAACCAAAAAGTGCAATCCCAGCCAGATAGATAAAGGTCATATAATTCGAATCGTTCACAAATAATATAATACCTACAAAACCAGCTACAATAAGTAAACTTCCTAAAACAATACTGGCTTTTCGACCAGTGTCAACTGATGTTCTTTTTATAACAGCCTCTGTGAATAAACCGCCAAGGATACCCCCTGCCGCAGCCATTAAATAAGAAATCCACATGGTGTTCCCTATTTCTTCAATGCTTAGATTAAATTTTGAATTCAAGTAAATGGGCATCCAACCTGCAAAAAACCACCAAATAGGCTCAATGAAAAAACGACAAAGTAGTACTCCCCAAGGTTGTTTATAACTCAAAATCTTTAGGATACTTAAACTTTTGGCATTTATATCTTCAACAATATTATTTTCGATGCGATCGTCAAGAATCAATTTACGCTCTTGATCTGTTATCCAAGGGTGATCCTCTGGCTTTGCTTTGTTGACTACATACCATGGAATAACCCATAATAATCCAATAACCCCTAAAATGATATAGGTTGACTTCCATCCAAATTGTGCATAGAGATAAACAATAATAACAGGAGCAATTACATTCCCAATAGATGCACCTGAATTAAAAATCCCCTGTGCTAAAGCACGCTGCTTTACTGGAAACCATTCTCCATTACTTTTTACTGCTCCAGGCCATAAACCAGCTTCACCCAACCCTAAAAGTCCTCGAACAATAGATAAACTTATTACGCCTCTTGCGACAGCATGAAAGGCAGCTGCCACAGACCATACTACTATGGAAGCAATAAATCCAATGCGAGTACCTATCTTATCGTATAAGCGACCAGAAAGAAATTTACTTGCCGCATAAATGACTAAGAAAACATTGAGCATCAAGGCATAATCTGAATTATCCATGCCTAGATCTTCACCCATTTGAGGCCAAAGCAAAGCAAAAGCCGTTCTGTCAATATAGTTTATTACAGTCGCGATGAAGATCAATCCTATAATCCACCATCTTAATCCGTTAATTTTTATCATGAGTTTAATATTAAACTATCCAGGGGTCTTTAGGAAAGTTGGTTTTAATTTATTTGAGGTTTCAGAATAGAACTAAATCTTATTTAAATATTGTAGCAATATTGATACAAATCTTTAAAATGCTTCTTCATTTCTGTTTTTGCTTGGTCTGGATCTTGATTGCGTATTGCATCTATGATGGCTTTATGTTCTTCGATTCCTTTAAAAGCAGTGTCTTTATCACAAACATGATGCTTTTCAAAATTCGTAATGATTTCTGGGGTGATCTTTAACATAAAGGTGTTTATAGTAGGATTAGCACTTGCTTTTGCAATAGCTAGATGAAACAAAAGATCTTCTTGTACAGCATCTTCCCCTTTGATTACTTTAGCAGAATAATCTGCTAATGTGTTTTCAAGGTGAATTAAATCATCTGCTTTTCTCCTTAATGCAGCTAATTTCACTCCTTTAAGCTCTAAAAATATTCGCGCTTCAACAAGATCTTTAAATGTAGGAATGGATAGTCCTAAAATATCATCAATCATTCCATTCATTGCAATGATCCCAATATCAGCGACAAAGGTTCCACTTTGTGGAATGGATTTTACTAAGCCATAGAATTCTAGCTTTTGTAAAGCTTCGCGTAAATTAGAGCGTGTCACACCAAATTTATCGGCTAACATACGTTCTGAGGGAAGCTTATCTCCCGGCTCAAAATTTTTATAATTAATGAGATCCTTTAGCTTTAAAATAATCTGCTTTTGAACTTCTACTATTTGACTATCAATCAACATATTCTAACGTATTGGGTTTTGCATAAACTAAACAAAACTAACTTTTTTTTTCTTGATAACATGATTAATGAGTTACTTCTAAAGAATAAAACTTCACTCTTGCAAAGGCATCTTCATCTCTTGTTTGGAAATAATTCCCTGCTTTAAAATAATTTTCAAACATTCCCCATTTTTCAATATGAATATTGTTATAAACTTTTGAATGAGAGTCATTTAACACAACTTCCATTCGCCCATTCGTCACAATAACCTCTAGGGTAAATCGCTCGTGCTCTACCTCAACAGGCATTATATATCCATCGTCGTCTTCCCAGGCGCTGGTGTGCAATAATGCTTCATTGGTATTACTTAAATCTTTTACTCTTTTGGTTTTAATTTTAATTTGGCCATTTTGCCAATAAATTTTTAAAATAGGGGGGGCATTGTTATCATTTTCTCCTATTAATTCACGTTGCTCATCGGTTAAACGACCATGAATTTGCATAACGATTGTTCGGTGATCATTGCCTTGGCTATCCTGTGAAATTTCTGTCACTGCAAGTTCACCTCTCATTCTACCTCCTTGTGCAAAGGTCCAATTAACATGATCACTGCCAGAGACCATTTGCTCTCTTAATTCGGTTCTCGAATAAGTTGCGTTAGGAGTGGTTTCTCCTGGTCTTGTGTAAAACACTAATGAACCGTCAATTGAATCGTTGTACATAAAGGGTTTTAAATCCTCGTTTGTAGCATAATTTAAAATTTCTGGGGGTCTTACAGACGAAGGATTATTAATGGGGAGATTAACCTTCCAATGGGTTAAATCAATCTCTGGTAATAGAAACGAACTTGAAGAAGTAGTCGATGCTTCAGTGGTGTTCGCCCCTGAAGCATTGGTTTGACTACTACTTTGTTGGCTTGAAAGATATTGATCATAAAGGGAGAGTGGTTCTTCTGTGGATACACAAGCTGTATTCAAGAAAAAGAACACAAAACATCCTAGTGTTAGATAATCTCTATTCAAACAGTTACATTTCATTCTATTTATTCTGCTGGATAGATTTTTACATTATCGATGTATGCATCTTCTGAAGTACATGCCCACATCCAAACTGAAATTAATCCAGAGGCATTCGAAGTAAATTGTTCTCTAACTAGCGTGAAGTTTCCTTTGCCTAAAGCAGTATCCCCTACATGGGTGATAATTCTTGTAGCTGCTTCAGCATCAACTCCGTCTGTGAAATGACCATCAAGGATTTCGACAACAACTCGATCTCCACCTGTAACATCATCTCTATCATCTTTGATCGCATAGCTGTATTCGAGAATATACTCTCTTTCAGCAGAAACTGTTACTGATTGGTAGGCATGTCGAGAGTTTGCACTTCTCAAATGCGCCGCTGAAGTAGATTGAGTCCACTTTGCACCTCTTGTTTTAGAATCTGCAGATGTTCCATCATACAACATAGGTTCCCCATCCGAACTTCCATTATAAGGGTTTATCGTTGTTCCATCAGAAAACACATCTACCTTCCAAGCATCGTAACTAGAATCCTCAAAATCTCCATTTTCAATGGTGGGAGCAACCGCTGGTGGAATGGGAGGTTCTTCTACTCTTATTTCTTTAGAAAACGAATTGGAAACGCCTAAATTATCAGAGGCAACAAGGGTTACAGTATATCGACCAATTGCAGGGAATTCGTGCGTTGGTTCTGCTTCTGTTGACGTCCCATTATCTCCAAAGTTCCATGCATAAGTCGTAGCACTCTTTGAAGTGTTAGAGAAACTATAGATCAAAAAGTTCTCATTTTCAGTTGCAGAAAAACTCGCACTAGGTGGAGTCAAATCTGGTAAAGAACCCGCTTCTGGAAGCTCTAGCTCTTCGACACAGCCTACTGTTGTCAACAATAGTACTGATAAAACAAGACCAAAAAAGGAAGTTGTTTTTTTATTTGTGATTAATTGTATGTTTTTCATATTGTTTTGTATTTAACGTGGACTAAACTTGCGTTCAGCCCAAGCATTATTAACTAAGAATGAAATTAATATCCAGGGTTTTGTGATAAGGCCCCTTTACTTAATCCTAATTCCACTTGTGGGATAGGGAGTAATAAGTCTGTCGATGAAAAACCATAGCCATTTGTAGAGGAGAAAGCAGAAAGCACATCTTGTGCAGCCCCCATTCGCATCAAGTCAAATAAACGGTGGTTTTCAAAGGCTAACTCAACACGTCTTTCATTTAATAACATGTCTTTAGTTACCTCTGTCACAGCAATAGGTAATCCAGCACGGTCACGCACCGCTTGAAAAGATGCTAAAGCAGCTGCATCTGTAGTTGCATTGCTTCCAGCTAGGATGGACTCCACATGCATTAACAATACATCTGCATAGCGAAGAACAATCCAATCATTCCCTGCTTTAGTAGGGTCTGATACATACTGAGGACCTAGTTCCCCGTTAGGGAAGTATTTGGCCACTTGATATTCTGTTGCTTGACTTTCGTCTTGACGGAAAGAAACAGCTGTACGGTTACCTCCATAAGTATCAAAAGCAGTACGAACGTCAGCTGTGACATAATTTACACCAGAAGTTCTTCCTACAGCGTTTAACCATTCTGCAGAAAAATTTTGACTGTCGATTCCGCCAGTTTCATATCCAATGGAGAAAATGGTCTCACTGTTGTCTTCATCATAAAAGACATCGTGGAAGTTACTTTCTAAAGAATAGTTTCCTGTTGCTACAACACTTTCAAGTAATGATCTCGCTTCACCATAGTTCCCACGAGTTAACTCTACCTTAGCTAAAAGCGCTTGCGCCCCAGCTTTAGAAGCACGGGTTCTATAAGTGTTATCTAAACCAGAAATTGCTGCATTTAAATCTGCTTGAATTAAATCGTAAACGTCATCACTCGCAACTCTAGTATAAGCTACATCTGTGTCTGCTGGACCCGTAAGACTAGTTACTAATGGAATATCTCCATATAGTCTTACTAAATTGAAGTAAGCATAAGCACGTACAAATTTTGCTTCTGCTTCAAATTGTGCTGCAGAAGTTCCTGCCGCTTCAAGATTAGCAAGAACAAGGTTTGCTCTAAAAATCACATTGTAAAAGCTTCTGTAATAGTCTGCAACGATACCATTTGTCGCTTCGACAGCAAAACTTTCAAATTGTGCAGCTTCACCTTCTTGTGCTTTTGTACGGGTGTTATCACTTCGCATCTCTGTCAAGTAAAACTCAACTTGAGTAGAGTGGTTATCCCCAGCGCTGGTAGAGTTTACTCCTTGCAAACCATCGTACATATTTACAACTGCTGTTTCTAACTCTGTCGCGTTGTTGTAATAGCTCCCTCCATTAATCGCAGAGGATAAAGCTGGCTCTAAAAAATCGTCTTCACAGGAAGTAATAAACGCTCCCACAAAAAACAATGCTAAATATTTTAAATGTTTCATAATATATGTTTTTTGTTTATGGATTAAAATTCAATGTTTAATCCTAATGAAATAGTACTAAATATTGGCGATCCAGCACGTTGATATCCCCATGTTGTAGGAGAAGTGTTGTTGATCGACTCTGGGTTAAATCCAGTATAATCATCTGCTGTTTTATAAATCAAGTTTTGACCAGATACATATAAACGTGCAGAAGATAAATTCAAGTTGCTTAAAAGGTCGGCATCAAATCTATATCCAATGTTTACGTTTCTCAAAGAAATGTAAGAAGCGTCTTGAACAATATCATTGGTGAAAATCTTTTGCTTGATAAAGCCTTGATTAGGCGTGGTTGAAGTATTGAAATCCTGACCAGAGTTAAATTGGTTGAATAAGTATTGGTCTCCCATGTTTCTTACTTGTGCCCCAAGACTAGCCTGAACCATAAAGCTTAAATCAAAGTTGCCATATTTAAAATCATTAGCAAAACTCCAAACAACATCTGCATAAGGATCACCAAGGATGGTCTTATCATCATCGTCAATTAAACCATCTCCATTTAAATCTTTTACATAAACATCTTGTGCTTCTGCTCCAATTGGATGGAAAGGCTCTTTGATGTATTCTAAAGGAATATCCTCATCAACAACCCAACCATAGAAAGAAGAAATAGGTTGTCCTACTTGGTTGATCCATTCTGCAGCACGCTTAGAGTCAACATTTTGAATCTGACCATCTGCTTCTCCAAAGCTTACTAACTCGTTGTCATTAGAAGAGATCAAGAAAGTGGAATTCCAAGAGAAGTTTTCTGTTGTTACATTCTTTGTTCTCAATTCAACTTCAATACCGCTGTTCTTCACTTCTCCAAGGTTTACAATTGCATTAGTAAATCCTGTAGTAGAAGAAATTGGGTTGTTGATCAATAATTGATCACTAGTACGCTCATAGTATTCAACAGAACCTGTAATACGGTTATTAAATAAACTAAAATCAACTCCAGGGTTCATTTCAACAGAACGCTCCCACTGTAATCCAGTGTTGGCAATATTGATTGGGTTAAATGCTGTTGCTAAAGCTCCATCTACTACTGCAGTAGAGGATTGTAATAAAGATAAGTAAGGGAAGTTGTTCACTAATACATCACCTACATTAAAGAAGGGGTTTCCGGAAACACCATAACTAAAACGCAGTTTTAATTGATTCACAACACTATTTCCACTTAAGAAATCTTCGTTAGAAACAATCCAACCTACAGATGCTGCAGGAAAGTCTCCATATTTAGAATCTGGTCCAAAAGCAGAGTAACCATCACGACGGAAGCTGACAGAAGCCAAATACTTATTTTCATACACATAGTTCACACGAGAGATGTATGAAATCAAACGTTGTGCATAGTCATAAGAATCTGCGGTAACCGTTGTAGGATCTGCAGCGCCAATATTCTGTAATAAATCTGACGTATATCCTTGTCCAGAAGCTGACTCAAATTCAGTATCCCACTTTTCAGCAGAGAAACCTAGGATGGCATCTAGCTCGTGACCATTGTTTTCAAAATGATAAGAGAAGAAGTTATCTGATACAAAGTGAATTCTAGTTTGATTAGACACATCATATTGGGCATTTGAAGCACCATTTCTGTGGGCTTGAACCCCTTGCCAGCGGTCACGCTTGGTGTGCTGGAAGTCTCCTAAAAGCGTGGTTTTAAAGTTTAATCCCTTCGCGATTTTATACTTTGCATAAACGCTTCCATATAATTTGAATTTGTAATCATTACGATCACGTTCAATTACTTTGGCCGCTGGGTTAGTGTTGGAGGTATTTGAAATATCCTGACCACTTGAAACCGCTTGATTATTTGTCAAATCCCAATCGTCAAACATACGCTGTATGGCATAGTCCCCTACTTGAGCATAAGAATATTTTCCACCATCGCGAACACGGTTAACATGTTGAATGGTATTTTCATCTAAATAAGTAGGTAACCAAGGAGTCTGACGTAAAATATCATGAGTTGACCCATCAAAACGTCTTCTATTGGAGTAAGAAGGACTTAAATTTACCCCCATAGAGAACTTATCGTTCAATTTAGTATCGATCTTAAGTTTTAAGTTATACTTCTTAAAGTCATCTGTTAATAATACCCCTTCGTCATGTACATAGTTTAAAGCAGTACTGTACTTGGTTTTCTTATTTCCACCGCGAACAGCAAAAGAGTGAGAAGTAATGACTCCCCCATCAAAAATAACATCTTGCCAGTCACGATCTACACCAATTTGTAATTTACGTAAGGTTCTATTAGAAATACTTCCTTCTCCACCAGTAGAGGGGTGACTAGAAGCTCTTTCTCTTTCAGCGGAATCTGCTAATGAGAAATAGTAAGCATCACTTTGACGAGCCTCTTTAAAACCAGTATAGGTATTGTAAGAGAATTTTGTTTTTCCTTCTTCTCCTTCTTTAGTAGTAATTAAGATCACCCCATTTGCTCCACGAGAACCATAGATCGCAGCAGAAGCAGCATCTTTTAAGATCTCGAAAGATGCAACATCGTTCATGTCTAAGTTACCTAGATAGTCGTTATCAACTAAGAGACCGTCAACAACAATGGCTGGATCTGAAACCCCTGTGATAGAACCTGTTCCACGTATACGAATAGTAGGAGCAGAACCAGCTTCTCCTTCGGTAGCGGCGATGTTCACCCCAGATACTTGCCCTACTAAGGCGTCGTCGACACGAGAGACGGCGATTTGATCTAGTTTTTCGTTCGTTACTTTTGAAATCGATCCAGTAAGGTTAGACTTTCTTTGTGTACCATAACCCGTTACTACAATCTCGTCTAATTCTTGAAGATCTTGCTCTAAGGTGGCATTAATACTGTCTTGACCTGTAAATGGGATGACTTGTGTTTTATACCCAATGTAGGAGATTTCTACATTTTGACCGTTGTTTACTTCGATAGAGAAATTTCCATCAAAATCTGAAGTTGTTCCATTGTTTGTGCCTTGAACCAACACAGTGGCTCCAGGGATTGGTTGCCCATCTGAACCAACAATAGTTCCGATTACTTGTGTCTGCGCATAGGACAAGAGCATCCCACAAAACACAAAGAAAAGCGTTAGTTGCGATTTAATTTTCATTAGTTGTTTGTTTGTTTACTTAATAATTATAAAATTCATCTTAAAAGAGATGATGGCAAATCAACTGTTTTAAGCAAAATCTAAATTCACTCATAAAACGTTGAAGCGGTATCGTTGTTTACTTTTAACTAAAAAAGTAAATTAGGAGAAAGGTTAGCCCTCCTTGTAATATTTTTTGTTTGGGATACCAATTTGGTAAACCACATTGGTTTTCCAAATATAAAAAATATTATTAAACATCAAAGAAAATGTTGATAAAGTTGTTTATTCCATAAAATCCTCGCGAATTGGACTAAAAACATCAATCAACTCACCCGCTTCAAGACAAATAGCACCGTGTAAAACATTGGTAGGGATATAAAAATTATCTCCTTGACGTAGGGTTTGTGTTTCCCCATCAATGGTTACTTCAAAAACACCAGAGGCAACATGGGTTACCTGCGAGTGATGGTGTTGGTGCATAGGACCAATCCCCCCTTTTTCAAAGGCAACATGCACTAACATAATCTTGTCATCATAGCCCATGATTTTACGTTTAACGCCCTCTCCTACTGTTTCCCATTCCATGTCTTTGGTCAACAAAAAAGATTTACTTGTTCCGAAACTTTTCATTTTTAGTTGTTGTTTGAGTTACTATTATCGTTTGTGATTTTGCTATCATAAAGCAATATCTATTTTACTGCTGTGGAGGGGTTCCAGGGCCTACGGTTGAGTCTCTAAACCATACTTCGGTATAACTTCCGTTTTCATATTGTTTCGCAATATCTCCGCCATAGGTTTCAGCACCCGTGTGCCATACCATATTTTTTTCTGGATTCTTTCCGTTAGTTTGGTTATAGGCTCCTTGTTTAAAATAATTTAATTCCCCTTTATATGCTATCGCTCTTTCAGTTCCGTCTTGCCCCAGGGGTCCAAATAGTTTGACTACCTGCTGGGGTATATCTGCTTGATTGATATACTCAGATGCGATAAGATTTTTAGTAAATGTTTTTGTTTCGTGATTTGGACTTTTAAAAGTTAAGTACATGATCCCTTCATACACATTGACTTCATAACTAAATTCTTCTCCTAGCTTAATTCCATATTCTGGTTCTGGAGGGTAAGCGTCTTTAGCAGTTCCTACAACTGCCATATCATGACCCCAAATAGCCGTAGAGAAATCCCATCTACCAGCATTATCTTCCCCGGCTGTATTGATTTCATAGTTCCAGAAAACAGATCCTTTTTCATGCCCTGGGAATTTTTTATAATACAATTTAAAAGGTTCATTTTCATGTCCTTCTCCACTGTGAATTTGTCCAACGACAGTAGAAAAAGAGGCGGCAACTCTAGCATCTCCAGTGGTGGAGACATGCATTACCCTGCAGGTGCCTGTTAGCTTTCCACCTTCTTCTGGAACCCATTCTCTTTTTTCGTGTAGTTCTGTCCTAGTATTGCTTGAGTTAGGAGAAGTTACCCCCGAGTTAGGGGTTTTAAATGCTACCCAACGTCTGGTTCCGTCTATAACGGTATAGAAAAAGTCTTTATTTTCAAAGTCAACAAGATTGTTTTCTCTTGTACCATCTCCCATTAATATTTTAAACTTATCCATAAAAGGAATGACTTGGCTTGGATAAACGGTCTTTTTACTTAAATCGTCATTAGCAGCGAAATAACCTTCATTTGAATAAGCCTTATCACTGATTTCAAGCTTCGCTGATTTAAACCATACCTCAGCATAATTCCCATCTGCATATTGTTTTTGAAGATCTCCTCCATGGGTTTCAGCGCCAGAACACCACACTCTATTGACTTGAGGACTCTTCCCATTGGTTTGATTGTAACTGCCCAATTTAAAGAACAAGCCTTGATCTGTATAGGCGTTTTCACGTTCAATACCATCTTGTCCTATCGGAAAAAACAACTCCTTTACTTGGGTAGGAATGTCTTCTTTTGTTTTAAATTCAGAATCAATTAAATTCTTACTAAAGGTTTTAGTTTCGTGTCCTTCACTTGAAAAGGTGAGGTACATCATTCCATCTTTTACTTCAACCTGATAACTAAACTCTTCCCCCAATTCGATTCCCTCTTCTGGTTCCTCTGGATAGGTGTTTTCATCTGTGCCTATAACAGAGAAATCATAGCCCCAAATAGGATAAGAATAATCCCATCTTCCTGAGTTGTCTTCTCCAGCCGTATTGATTTCATAATTCCAAAAAACCGACCCCTTAGTGTGGCCAGGGAATTTTTTATAATACAATTTGAAGGGCTCATTTTCATGTCCATCTGCACTGTGAATCTGACCCACTACCACTGAATAACTAGCGGCCACTCTTGCATTACCCGTAGTAGCTACATTGGTCACTTTTAGGGTGGCATTTAATTTAGCATCGGTCATAGGAGACCACTTTTTTAATTGGGCGAGTTCTGTTCTGGTGTTGTTAGAGGTACCGTGGGTGTTTCCAGCGTTAGGGGCTTTAAATACCACCCAATTTTCCTCTCCTTCTTTGGTAGCATAAAAGAAATCTTTGTTCTCATAGTTGGCTGCTTGACCTACATTTGACCCATCCCCTAAAATCAAATTCCAATGTTGAAAAAATGGGATAACATCATTTGGCTTAAGTGTGAGCTTGTTATTTTCTATACATCCTTGTAAGAATAGCAAAGACATCATGATAAAAAGTCGAGAAACTAGGCTTGATTTTGTCATTATAGCTTGTTTTCAGTTTTACTGGTTTTCCAAATTGGTCAACCAATATAAACATTTCTATTTAAAACTGCTTATTACATTCATAAAAAAAGTCCCTATTGGATTTAATAGAGACTTTATAATGTAGTGTTTATGGAGTATTACGGCAATAGGTCTCCATTATAATAAGCGACTTGTCGGGTTATTTGTCCTTCAGCATTAAAAGAATGACTAAAATGACAGAATACTTTTATTAGCTCGCCTGTCTTTTTACTTTTAAATCTAAAAGTCCACCAAGAAATAGTTTCTGAACCGCTTCCCTCATAATCTAATAAACAAAAAGGGGGAATCGCAATCCATCTAATCTCAGTATAATAAGAGGTTATAATTCATATAAAATAAGCTGCTTACTTTAGGTCAAAACGACCCTTTAATTGTTCAATATATTTTCCTCCCACTTTGTAATATTTTTTTTCTAGATAAACCAAATCTCCTTTAATAGAAGTAATTTTTTCAATATTGATCACATA
>Ga0233444_10002199_pt1 | contig 20803 bp, 17 predicted proteins | sample SI_124_October20_6_FD_182792 | JGI IMG/M metagenome (GOLD analysis project Ga0233444, IMG submission 182792) | Seawater microbial communities from Saanich Inlet, British Columbia, Canada - SI_124_October2016_10_MG | ecosystem: Environmental > Aquatic > Marine > Inlet | place: Canada: British... | reverse complement strand
ATTAGCCCTCAGCCCTAGACCAGCCTAGCGCCGCATCGACCGCTTCTGCTGGCCAATTTTTTGGTGGCAGTGCGGTCGCTCGAATCGTACTTGCGTACAAGAAGCCTGCATCGAAGGGAACACAGGAACCCTTAGCGGCGAATTGTGAGAGCTCTGCCTCATCAGGCATCGGTAAGAACACTTTCATGATGACTTCCTCTAATTGATGAATTCATTTAAACCAAAATCATCGGAGTCAGCAGGAAGAAATCATGAATATTCGAGGTAAAATTCTGTAGAACCGATGGAGCCTGCTATAAAATCGCGCTCAGTCGCGGAAAGTAGCCCTTCCACACTACCCGCGAGCGAATGAATGCTTTAACTTTATCAACACCTAGCGTGAGGACTACTGATATGGCAAAAAAGATCGTCATCGTCGAGGACGACATCGACCAAAGAAATAACTATATCGATGCGATCAGCAAAAAGGGATATCAGGTTCGCGGCTTTTCAAGTCGGGCTGAAGCACTGCTTGGCTTCGACAGCGAACTCCCCGATCTTGTCATTTTAGATATCATTCTTGGCGATGAAGTTGATGCCGGATTCGAGATCTGCAGAGACCTTTTGGGCCGCTCTCCAAACCTACCGGTCATTTTCCTAACCGAACGCATAGCAGAAATCGATAAAATTAGCGGCCTGCGCTTGGGCGCCTGGGATTATTTGCCAAAACCAATTTCATTGGATTACCTTTCAGAAAAAATTAGCTCCCTGCTTCGGATTCATGAAGCCCGAAACCTTGCCGCCCAAGGCACCGCGGAAGCCAAAATAGTCGGCGACATGTCGATCGATCAAGATGCTTTACTGGTCTCATGGAAAAACCATCCCATTAATTTATCCGGAACCGAGTTTAGGATGCTGGCAAAACTGGTTCGCGTACCCGGTCATGCCGTCTCATACGACACTCTAATGAATGCGACCATGCAGTCCTTAGTGACCAACAATACGATCAATACCCATATGCGTAATATTCGCAAGAAATTCGAAACCATTGATCCGGATTTCAAGTGCATCAAGAGTGAGTATGGCTTTGGATACCGGTGGTCGACGCAATAGCGCATGGGCACCTTGACCTATAAGGGCCCAAAGCTCGGAACCAAGCTATTTATTCTGACGAGTTTTATTCTGGTGGTCATCCCCTGGTTTAGCTATCTCTACCTGAGCGAGATGGAAGAAATCCTGATTGATAGCCAAGCCAATGCGCAGCTCCTCACGGCAGAAGGAATTTCCACGCTTTTAAACGGCCGGTCAGACCTTTTTGACGAGTTACCGATCAGCCCGGATGGTTATGAAAAGCTCTATGCGCACCCACTCGAGAAGCCAATCCGAATCGATGGCAAGAATTCAGACTGGGAAGATGTCCTAGATTTTAATGTTGGCTTTGGACAAGCGCCATCGCTTACTACCGATGACGCAGAAGCCTTCAACCAATTCTACCTCGTGTTAGGGGAACACAAAGGACAGGTTTATGCCTTAGTACAGGTCCTGGACGATCAGATGATCTATCGCGACAACGATATTCTAAGACTCGATTTATCGGACCATATCCGAGTGACCTACACGGACCAGACCGGCCAAACACAACAACTGGTCATCACCGCAACCGAAGAAGGCATCACAACCGCCTATCGAGTCGATCGAAACTGGCGCTACGCCCTTGATGGAGAGGCCGATAATCGGGTGCCGGGCGTCCTGCTAAAGACCGAAAATGGCTATGCTTTAGAGTTCCGAATTCCCCTTGAACTGCTGGGACCAACTCGCAACTTTGGCCTTGCGGTCGTCGATGTAGACAACGACTCAACCCGTGCCATCGAGTCCATTACCGGCACCTTACCCTCGGGCGAGCGTGAAGCCTTCGGATTGGTCTTGCTCAAGACACCGGAGGTTTTAAGAATTATTGAGGGCCTTGGATACTCAGGCGCCAACATTCAAGTAATCGATTCCCAAAGCCGCATTCGAGCCGAGGTCGGCAGCTATCATTCTGATGACACAATGCCAGAGGAACCATTGAGCCGCGCCGGCTTTGGGCTCACCGCGATCAGCGCCTGGCTATTAGACCCATTTTACACTTTGGTCGAGCGGACGCTGAGCACAACCCGCATCGGCCAGGAAGACAATATCATTACAGCAGCGCTTGCCGGCGAGCCAACCGTTGCTTATTTTATTTCGCCCATGGACGGTGAAATTATCGTCGCGGCGCACCCGATTATTGACGAGGGCGCAACATTAGGGGTGGTCGTTTTAAAACAAACCACAGATCGAATTCTCAACCTACGTCGGGATGCCTTAAAACGGATCGTTAATTTTTCCGTCATCTCGGTGATTATTTTTGCAGGCATCATCCTGCTTTTTTCAGCGCGGTTAGCACGCAGAATTCGCAGGTTGGGTAACGAAGCCACCGGCGTAATCGACCGCCACGGCCGACTGACCTCGAGCCGATTAACCTCGGAGACTGACTCTGGCGACGAGCTCGGTGATTTGGCGCGCGGCATCTCGAACATGCTCACAAGGCTTCACCAGCACAATCAGTTTCTCGAAAACATGCCGCGAACGCTTCGCCATGAGATCAATAATCCGCTCAACACCCTCTCAACGTCCCTCGACAATTTGGCGACCGAGCAAACATCCGAGGGTCGACAAAAATATCTAGACAGCGCACGCCGCGGCCTCAATCGCATCGGGTTAATCGTTCAGAACCTTGCCGATGCCGCCAACCTAGAAGAAGCACTCATTGGCGATGACCTTGAATGCATCGACCTCAAGCTGCTGCTGCAATCCTATGTGAACAACTGCAAGATGATGCAACCCGGGCGGGTATTTACCCTCAACGCGCCAGAGGAACCGCTGTTTGCTTGGATTTGCGACTATCGAATTGAGCAGCTTCTCGACAAGCTCATCGACAACGCAATTGACTTTTCGGAGGTCGGTAGCACCATCTGCGTCGATCTAAAGACCGTCGGCACCGACCTAAGCCTCGACATCACGAATGTCGGCCCTGGAATTCCAGAGAATTTGCTCACCAGTATTTTTGATTCAATGGTAACCGCCAGAGCGAACAATCCTGACAACCGCCTACATTTCGGGATCGGCCTCTATGTCGTCCGGGTCATCACGGACCACCATCAGGGTTCTGTTCACATCGACAATCTAACCGACCCCTCTGGCGTTCGAGTGGGCGTCACCCTCCCGAGCGCTGCGCAGCCCGTAAGTTAAGCCTTGACGCTTTAATTTACGATTTTAAGATTTTGCTGGACCAGTGGGTCGACTGCAGCTTGAATTCGCCAGTCCGCTTTCATCGCTGCCGAATGCAAGATTGCGGTAATCGATACCGCAATTTCATGATTGAAGGTTAAGTTAAGGCCCTCGCCCGCCTTTGGCAGCAGCGAAACGTGAAGCTGATCGTCCTTGATTCGATAGGTCAGTTTGTAGGCAAGCTGGTATTCTTGCGACGCGCTGCCGTCAGGGCCACTGACAGCTGCAAAGGGTGTTTCAAAATTTGCCCGATCCAGGGCTCGACGCTCTTTATAATCCTGAACATCCTGCCGATCCGATGCAGACGCAAGCGTTCCGACGTCAGGATCAGCAGCAGCGTACTGCGCAAGCGCTTTCAACAACAGCTGTAAATACCGCCGCGTGAGCAAAATGCCGGGCGCTTGCGCGTCATCCGTTCCCACCCGAAGCAATAACCGATCTTCTTCGGCATCGTATTTTGCTTGTATTTGCCGAATCGAGGCCATAATCAATCGGGTCCTTCTTTTATCAATTTATTTTGATATTTGATTGCACTCTGCGCGGATATGAGTACTATATCGAAAAATTTTGATATAGCTCGATGAACGCCCAGCCTTTAACAACCCAATCTGCCCCTGCGGCCATTCTTGCACTGTCGAAAGCTTTTGCCGACCCCTTACGCCTGGACGTCCTGCGACTGCTCCAAAATAACTCGTTCGGCGTCATGGAGCTCTGTCACATTACCACGACGCCTCAATCCGGCATGAGCCATCATTTGAAGATTCTTACGGGGTGCGGCCTGCTCGAAACGAGGCGCGAAGGCACCTCCATCTTTTATCGTCGCGCGATGTTACCGCAGAACGGCTTTTTGAGCGATCTAACAAAGACCTTCTTAGACACCCTTGACCAAACCCCCTTACCGCCTGAACTGCTCAAAACACGTCAGGAAATCTATGACGACCGCAGTCAACAGTCGGCTGATTTTTTTAAACGCTGCGCGGCACAGCTGAAAGAAAATCAAGACCTTGTCGCATCCTTCGAGCACTACTCAGGCTGCGTGGGGGACTTGATCGGCAACGAAAATCTTCCGAGGGAAACGCGAGTTATTGAAATCGGCGCCGGCGAAAGCCCATTGCTCACGAGTCTTTCTAAGACCTTTAAATCCGTCCTCGTCGTGGATAACTCCGACGAAATGCTCAAGAAGACCAAGGCAAGAGTGCAGCAAGAGCAGCTTCAGAACGTTCATTTCATGCTGCAAGATTACGACAGCCTCACTCTTGATTTCCCGGCGGACCTATTGGTCTGCAACATGGTGCTCCATCACCTACCAGCGCCAGCCGCCTTTTTCCAAAAAGCAGCTGGTCTCATCAAGGCAAAAGGCAAGCTGCTCTTGATTGACCTTTGCCCGCACCAACAAGACTGGACTCGGGACATTTGCGGGGACCTTTGGCTTGGATTCGAACCTGACGATCTCGACCTTTGGGCCACTGCATCTGGATTTCAGCGCGGCCAAGGGGCCTTTCTTGGTTTAAAAAATGGTTTTCAACTACAGCTGAGAATTTTCACAGCACATTCACTTTAACGACCAACCTTAGGAGTCATAATGACCGATTATAAAGTAGCCGATATTAGCCTTGCCGACTTTGGCCGAGCAGAAATCGAACTGGCCGAAGCAGAAATGCCCGCATTGATGAAGCTTCGCGCCAAATATCAAGACGAGCAACCCTTAAAAGGCGCAAAAGTCTTGGGCTGCATCCACATGACGATTCAGACCGCCGTGCTCATTGAAACATTGGTTGATTTAGGTGCCGAAGTGCGCTGGTCGTCTTGCAATATCTTTTCAACGCAAGATCATGCTGCCGCGGCGATCGCTGCCAGCGGCATTGGCGTTTTCGCCTGGAAAGGTCAAACCGAAGAAGAATTCCTCTGGTGTATTGAGCAAACCATCTTAAAAGATGGCCAGCCTTGGGATGCCAATATGATCTTGGATGACGGCGGCGACCTCACTGAAATGGTCCACAACAAGTATCCCGATCTTTTGAGTGCCATCCACGGCATTACCGAAGAGACCACCACAGGTGTTCACAGGCTTCAGGAAATGCTCACGGCCGGCGAACTTAAAGTGCCGGCCATTAATGTCAACGATTCTGTTACCAAATCCAAAAACGATAATAAGTACGGTTGTCGGCACAGCCTGAACGACGCAGTCAAGCGTGCAACCGATATGCTCATGGCGGGTAAAAAAGCCTTGGTCATTGGTTATGGCGATGTCGGTAAAGGTTCGGCTCAGAGTCTTCGACAAGAAGGTATGATTGTCCGTGTCACGGAAATCGATCCCATTTGCGCCATGCAAGCCTGTATGGACGGCTACGAAGTCGTATCCCCTTATATCAATGGCATTAACACCGGCAAAAAAGAAGACATCGATCTACGGTTGATGCAAGGCACCGATATGATTGTGACCTGCACCGGCAACGTCAATGTGTGCGATGAAAACTTGTTGGCAACCGTTGCGAGCAACGCGGTCGTTTGCAACATTGGACACTTTGATACAGAGATCGATACGCAGTTCATGCGCGATAACTGGCGCTGGCAAGAGGTTAAACCACAGGTTCATAAAATCTTCCGTAGCGACGATCCAACCGATTACATTTTGCTGCTGTCAGAAGGCCGCTTGGTCAACCTTGGCAACGCGACCGGTCACCCGTCACGGATTATGGATGGCTCTTTCGCAAATCAAGTTTTAGCACAGATGTATCTGTTCGAGCGCGCGTGGGCGAGTCATGACCCGATGCAGCGACAACCCATCACTGTTGAGGTTTTGCCTAAAGCGCTCGATGAAGAGGTCGCACAATACATGGTGGAAGGTTTTGGCGGAACGATTACCCGGCTGACTCAAAAGCAAGCTGATTACATTAACGTGCCTGGAGAAGGTCCTTTTAAATCTGAAGAGTACAAGTACTAGGACTCTGTCAACCCAACAACGTTGGGTTTGGACTCGGCGTCTGAAGTCGGAGACAATAGTGTTTCGACTTCAGGCACCTTTCCCATGAAACAAGCGCTTTCGGATCTACTCACGCTTTTAGACCTTGAACAAATTGAAATGAACCTGTTTCGCGGTGTCAGCCCTGATGAGGGTTGGCAGCGCGTTTACGGCGGCCAGGTTATTGGGCAGGCGCTGGTCGCGGCATCCCGAACCGTCGATGATCCAAATCGGATCGCGCATTCCCTACATGGTTATTTTTTACGACCGGGCGATACCACTTGCCCCATTCTGTATCAGGTCGATCGCATCCGCGATGGCCGCAGTTTTACAACCCGACGCGTCAAAGCCATTCAAAAAGGCCAAGCAATTTTTAGTATGTCGGTTTCGTTTCAGGTGATGGAGGCAGGCCTAGAGCACCAAATGTCCGCACCCAGCACGCCGCCACCTGAGGATTGCAAAAGCGAAGAAATGCTGATGAACGAATACCTTCGCGACGTGCCAGAGGCCGACTCAACCTTTGTTAAACGGCCTCGGCCGATCGAGATGCGCTTTGCTGACCCAATGAATGATGCCAACCCGCAACCGCTGCCCCCAGAACAAAGTGTCTGGATCAAAACGATCGATACGATGCCCGATGATGTTCGCTTGAATCAGTGCCTGCTCGCATACGCCTCAGACATGACTTTGATCGACACCAGTTACCGGCCCCATGCGATCAATTGGCGTCAGGATAACTTTCAAGTGGCAAGCCTGGATCATGCTATGTGGTTTCATCGCCCGTTCAAAACCGATGAATGGCTGCTGTATCATCAAGACAGTCCTTACTCTGGCGGCGCTCGAGGCTTTAGTCGGGGCACTTTTTATGACAAAGATGGCCTGCTTGTGGCGTCTTGCGCACAAGAAGGCCTTATTCGGTTACACACGTCATGATTCGTTATATCGAGCGCACCAAAGCCTACTATCGAGCGCAAGGGTTTGAACACGACTACCAATGGGCCAGGAATACGCACACGCCATTGAGCAAGCCCGCCAAGCCACTCACGTCAGCGCGGATCACACTTGTGACCACCGCCGTTGTTGAGCCCGGCATTCCTAAACCGATCAGGACCGCTAAAAGCTATCGATTTTCTGACGCGCCAGCGCATTTCGACACTGCTGAAGTGTCCTGGGACAAGGTTACAACCCACACCAACGACCGAGAATCCTACTTTCCGCTACGAGCGCTCAACGCCCGGGTTGCCGCAGGAGACATCGGATCTCTTGCCCCAAGGTTCCATTTTATCCCGACCGAATATAGCCAGCGTCATACCCGCGACCAGGATGCACCCCTGATCACCCAGCATTGTCTCGAAGATGCCGTTGATCTCGCGATCCTGATTCCGTTGTGACCGGTTTGCCACCAAACCGTCAGTCTGGCGGCCAGATCTTTAGAGACCGCGGGGATTGCGACCGTTGTAATCGGCTCCGCGTTGGATATTTTGAAACGGGCTGGGACGCCCCGCATCGTCTTTAACGACCTACCTTTAGGGAATCCTGTTGGCAAGCCGTTTGATCGAGCAATGCAAAATCAAACCCTCGAAGCCGCTCTAGACCTGTTTTATCAGGCTCAAAATCCTGGGGTCGTTCAACAATTGCCGAACCGGTGGTCCGCGTCCGAGGGCTGGCGAGACAATTTTATGGCCATCACCGCCCTTAATCGAAAACAGCTCTTATCGCTCGGTGATGAAAGCCGGCGCCAGCGCCAACGCAATCGAGAACAGGGCTTGTTCCGGCCTTAATCTCCAACTAATTTCCGATTTTGCATTAATGACCGCAAGGCAACGACGGTCCCCAGAACACCGGAGATGACGGCTGGCCGGGGTTCAATCTGAAAGAGCGGCGAATGATGTGATGGCAGCGACTGGCCCTTTGCTTCAAATGCCGCAAAACGTGCTTGGGATGTTCCGCCTACCGAGAAATAAACACTGGGTATAACCGGTTCCTGGGTGAAAAACGGGAAATCTTCGCCGCCCATACCCTCTCGCTCATAGGCAACAAGGATGTCCTCACCCAACTCGTCCGACCAAGCCTTGAGTACCTGACTCGCCAAATCGGCATTATTTTCAGTAACCGGCACGCCCCCTTTCAGTTCAAGATAAGGCAACTGACTTTCCGGCAATCCACCCGCGCGCCCGATATTCACCGCGATGCGCTCGATCGCTGCGAGTAACTGGGTTCTCGTTTGTCCGGAATCTGACCGAACGGTTAACTCTAACCGGGCCTCTTCCCCAATGACATTGCGCTTGTTGCCAGCGCGAAAAACCCCAACGGTCACCACCGCCGGCTCTCGTGGCGAGACCTCGCGCGCAACAATCGTTTGCAGGGCCATCACGATCTGCGCGCCGATGACGATAGGATCCCGACCGCGATGCGGGCTCGCTCCATGGGCACCAATCCCCGGTACGACGATATCCAGCGAATCAACCGCCGAATAAGCGGCGCCTCGGGACGCAAACAACTTCCCAGCCTCTATGTCCGCGGCAACATGAAACCCCAGCGCAAAGTCTGGTGTCCCAAAGCGCTCCCAAATGCCCGCGGCGCGCATGGCCGCAGCACCAGAATCCTTCCACTCCTCAGCCGGTTGCGCGATCAACATTAACGTGCCCGACCAAGTCTCTTTGTGCGCCGCCATTATCCGCGCAGTGCCAATCAAGGAGGTGATATGGACGTCGTGTCCGCAAGCATGCATGACCGGGAAATGCTGACCCTCTAAATTTTCCTGTATTACCTGAGAGGCATAGGGCAAACCGCTGCGCTCTTTGACGGGCAGGGCGTCCATATCTGCCCGCATCATGACCAAGGGTCCAGCGCCATTGCGAAGCAGCGCAACAACCCCCGTTTTGGCAATGCCAGTATGCACCTCATAACCCAGCGCGCTGAGCTCCTCAGCCATCCTTGCAGCGGTCTTAACCTCAACGAAGGAGAGTTCCGGATTGGCATGGAAATGTTTAAACAGCTGATCAAGGGATTGATCATACAAGGCTGTTACTTCCTGCTTCAGCGCGTCCTCCGCCGCAACCGCGAAACTCGGCACAGCCCAAAAGCAGAGACTCATAAACAACATGCGAAGGGCTAAGTTCATCCGGTGGGCCATGATCTTCATTTGTTATTACCCCTTTCTTGCGGCTCGTTTCTTGTTGTTTGTTCCTTACTGCTTATCCCCGCACCCTAATCGGCCCGGTCGGCACCCAATTTAGGGTCAAGCTACTTTACCCACGCCCAGTGGCTGGTTTGGCGACACTGCTATTTCAGATTTAACAGTTCGACGTATCGCTTAGCCAAAGCATCCTGGCGTGTTTCAAGGTCTACCCGCGCCCCATCAATCAATACCGTCACAGGCGCCGACGTCACCTCAAGTGGATCACCATCCCAAATGACCAAATCGGCAATGGCGCCCACCTTGATTCGACCAAGGCCCTTAAGCCCCCAGATTTCGGCAGGCCCGGCGGTAATCGCCGTGATCGCCTGCTGCCAAGACAAACCCTGAGCTACCGCAATCCCTGCAGCCTGACTCAATGAGCGGGTTTCAGAATAAGGCGAGCCAGAGAAAAAGGCGAAGCGCACCCCCGCATCCGCCAATAATGTCGCTTGATCCAGTCGAGCCCCCAACCGATCAAAATTTTGCGGTAGGTTCTCCATCACGTTAATTAGAACCGGAATATTTTCCACGTTTAAAAGGGGCGCCACTTTCCAGGCTTCCGTCGCGCCAGCTAAAATTAAGCGCAGCCGCGGATAGGCGCCAAAGGCCGTCACCACCTTAATGATGTCGGCCGCGCGATCAACCTGCACCACCAGCGGTACTTTACCGAGCCGCACAGCCGACAACGCGATAAGATCAGATTCATCTAGGTTAAAAGCCCGATTCTTGTTGGTATTAAAAGCGCGCCGTTGCGCATCATATCGCGCTGACTCCTCAAGCGCCTCTAGCGCGGCAGCAAGCGCACTGGATCGAGAGCCCCCCGCTCGCCGCCGATCGCTCTCACGTAAATACAAATGCTGCGCCATAGTTTTTTCTTGTAAAAAAGCCGATCCTTGTTTGAATCGGACCAACGCGCTTTGACCTGCATAGTTGCTATCGCCCGCCTCCGGCACAATGAGACCGCGGGTAATGCCATCGTTACTGGCGATAGGGATGAGGCTTGAGTTTTCGTTCAGGGCCAAATAAACCTGAAAACCCGCCGTCATATCATCATCCACCTGCTCGCCGTCATGGCTTACACCGAGGCCACTCACTTCCGCAAGACCAATGGTCGTGCCTGAGTCAATGAACCCTGGCGTCACCGCTCGGGCTTCACCATCAAAAACAGCGGCGCCTGCCGAAGCAACCAAGTCAGCGCCAATCTGCGTAATGACGCCATTGACAATGCGAAGATCACGCACCTTGCCCGACTGAAAGCTAGTTTCAACAAGCCTGACATTTTTTATCAGCAGCTCTTCGGCTGAAAGACTGGTCACACCTAATAGACCCATCACAATGAGTACGCTTTTCATCAAAACACCTCTTCGCGTTGACCCAACTCAAAGTCAGTCACCGGACCCAGTCCAGCGGCTCGGTCGAGCCGTCGAACGCCATCAATAAAGACCGTTTCTGCCCGCGCATAAACACTCATCGGCGGATGGCTCCAGAGCACCATATCCGCCATTTTACCGACGGCCAGGGTCCCAGTTTGATCGGCAACGCCAAGCGCTTGCGCCGCATTTCTTGTAATCCAGGTGAGCGCAACCGAGGCATCAACGCTCAGACCCAATCGTTGCCCGGCAGCCATGGCCTTCGCCGCCTCTTGATTCAAGCGTTGTATGCCCGTTGCCGAATCCGAATGAACAATGGCGCAAGCGCCGGCTGCTTGAACCATCGCGACGTTCTCTTTGATGCCATCAAAGGACTCCAGCTTAAATTGCCACCAATCTGCCCACATTGCCGAGCAAATGTTATTCGCAGCCAAGAGATCGCCAATTTTGTAGGCCTCAACAGCATGATGAAATGCCGTAACTTGGTAGCCGAACTCGCGGCTCAAATCGATGATCTGGGCCATCTCGTCAGCTCGATAACAGTGGTTATGAACTAAAATTTCGCCCTTCAAAACGCCGACCAAGGTTTCCATCTGCAAGTTACGCTTAGGAGGCGAGGGCCGCTCTTTGTAATCTGATTCGCCCTCGTTGTTGGCTCGCCAAGTCTCGTACTCGCCCAACGCTTTTTCAAAGCGCATCCATTTTTTTTGATACTCCTGGGCATCGATCCAGGCCTTCCGATAACCTGCAAAATTACCCATACGCGTTGAAGGGGACCGAGAGCGACTCCCATAGACCCGCTTTGGGTTTTCGCCGCACGCCATTTTTAAACCATAGGGCGCCCCCGGGAACTTCATGCCTTGGACTGTCCGCGACCAACTATTTTTCAAAACGACGCTCCGACCGCCAAACAGGTTCGCGGAACCCGGCAGCACTTGCAGGGTGGTGACGCCCCCTGCAAGGGCAAGCGGAAACTGGGGGTCTTGGGGCCACACACTGTGCTCAGCCCAAACTTCAGCCGTCACAGGCGAGGTGGCTTCATTGCCATCACTGTGCGCGCGATATCCGGGCGACGGATAATCCCCTAAATGACTGTGAACATCGATCACGCCGGGCGTTAGCCAGCGGCCGTCGGCATTGATTTCGAGCACACCAGGCGGTATTGGTTCATCCATCCTGCCAACGGCCGCAATCTTGCCATCGGCCACCGATACCCAGCCCTTAAACTCGCCTTGTCCTTCGCCAACGTCAACGATGGCATGGGTCAGCACGAAGGCTGCATGGGGCGGCGGGTCATAGGTCGACGGATAATCAGCGCAAACTGCCGAACTCAATGCAACGCCTACAATCAATAACCAAAATTTTGTCATGATGCTCATCGCAAGTTTACCCCTTGTCCGAAAACTAACAGCTTCAAGCGCAAATCACGAGCGAGGCCTCACTGGCGCTAACCGAATTAACCCAGTCCTATTGGAGAGAGTGCTCAGCAAACGCACCCGCGGTCTCGTGCTGCACGATAGGACGCGCCACCGTTCGTTACGATAATCTCAGCAGCGCTGCGCGACCAAACGCAAAGGGCGGCTTAAGTGCTTGACTCGTTGCCCCTTAAGCCTGCGCTGTACCGGATGACAAGTTCGCCTTGAGCGCGCCATCTATCATTCAACATGATCCATAGGGATCGCCATGAATGATAGTCTGACTCTGTCTGTACAAGTTATCGTGGTCTTTCCATAATGCCTGACGCATTATTGGCCCGCGCCGCGCAACCACTGCCTGCCGCGTTACTTAATCTATTCAAAAGGGGATCACCGTTGACCTTAGACCGCGACGAGCACTTAGCGACCATTGAGGCCATCCACTCCGGCCTAGCAGGGTTAAACTATATATCCAATGAACAGATCGCGACCGCGGTTTTCTTGGCCTATCACTTAGACAAGCCAGTACTCATTGAGGGTCCTCCCGGCGTTGGTAAGACCGAGCTCGCGAAATCCGTGGCCGATATGCTCGGCATCAGTTGTATTCGATTGCAATGTTATGAGGGCCTGGACGAATCAAAAGCCATCTATGAGTGGAAATACGGCAAGCAGTTGCTTTATACCCAAGTCCTCAAAGAAACTCTGGGTGAGATTTTAGACGGCGCAAAAGGCCTGACAGAGTCGGTAGCGAAACTTCATGAATTCGGCGATGTCTTCTTTTCAGAGGAGTTTTTAGAACCAAGACCGTTGATGAAAGCCTTGAAGGAAGAAGCAGGCTGCGTTTTGTTAATTGATGAAGTCGATAAGAGTGATCATGAATTTGAATCCCTGCTTTTAGAGATGCTGTCCGATTACCAACTCTCGATTCCTGAAATTGGCACAATTAAAGCGAATCCCGATCGCAAGCCCTTGGTTTTCCTAACCAGTAACAATACTCGCGAGATCAGCGATGCCTTAAAGCGCCGCTGCTTGCACCTTTATATTCCGTTTCCAGACGCCGACCTAGAAAGCCAGATCGTTCAAGCTCGCGTGCCGGAGGTGCCAGAGGAACTCAAGCGACAGCTGGTCACGTTCATTCAAGCGCTACGCGAAATGGACCTTAAAAAAGTGCCCGCCATCAGCGAAACCATTGACTGGGCGAAGGCGCTGATTCTGCTGCATACCGAATCCCTGGATGCAGAACTCGTCAAGCAAACTCTTAACGTGATCCTGAAGTTCCAAGAGGACATAGAGTCCGTGACTGGCGAGGTGCAAATGTTGACGAACAAGGCACTCAAGGGCAGTTAATGGAGAAAACAATCGTCGATTTTGTGAAGGTTCTGCGGACGGCCGAGGTCAAGGTTTCTCCGGCTGAAACCCTCGATGTCATGGCCGCCATTGAATTTGTCGGCTACGAAGATCGTGCGCTGTTTAAAAACACTTTATCGATGCTGTTGGCGAAGAACCCAGAAGAAAAAGAAACGTTCGAAACCTGTTTTGAAAAGTTCTTCACCTTTGATGATGTTATGCAGGCGCCAGTCGCCGGCGGCAGTCCCGATGATACTCAGGATAGTGACGCCTTTGAGGACGAAAATTCCGGCAACAATCCCCAAGGGCAGCCTGGCGGCAAAGGATCAGGCCAAGGCTCAGGCAATCCCTCTGAGGCCGAGGATGCCGAAAGCGGCGATGGAGAGACGCCGCCACCCACCTCGCCCCTGGGCCAACTGCTGTTGCAAGGCACCCGCAGCGACTTGATGGTTGCAATGGCTGAAGCCGGCCGCGCGGTTGAGGTCAACCAAATCGTCGTCTTTACGCAAAAAGGGCTCTACACCCGAAAAATCATGGACCAAATGGGCCTGAAGGGACTGCAAGAGGAGATTACCGAGCGCCAAGAGACCGCTGATCGCGGCGAGCAGCGCTTGGCCGGGAAATTAAAACGCGCGCGAGACCAACTTCGTGATCAAGTCCGCGATTATGTAGAAAAGCAATTCTTCCTGCATGCAGACGAACATGGCAAGCAGTTGCGAGAAGAGCTGCTCAAGAAGGTCAAGCTCAGCAATCTTGAGAAACGCAATCATAAGGACGTGCAGGAAATTGTCTTTAAGATGGCCAAAAAACTCGTATCCATTCATTCAAAGCGGCGCAAAACGCACAAACGAGGTCAACTCGACATTCGAAAAACGCTTCGGCATAACATGCAATACGATGGGGTGTTTTTCGATCTGAAATGGAAATCGGTGAAAGTTGATCGGCCCAAAGTCATGTGTATTTGCGATGTTAGTGGCTCGGTCAGCAATTACTCTCGATTTTTGCTGATGTTTTTGTACAGCCTTGCGGAAATCATTCCAAAGGTGCGGAGCTTTGCCTTCTCCTCTGATCTCGGCGAAGTGACCCGACTATTTCAAAGTAGCAACCTTGAAGACGCTATGGCCAAAACGATGCGCGATTACGGCAACGGCTCGACCGACTATGGCCAAATGCTTGAGGACTTTAAGCGCAACTGTATGGATGATGTAGACAACAAAACCACCATTATTGTTTTAGGGGATGCCCGCAACAATCACGGCGATCCAAAGGCTGAAATTCTCCGAGAAATGTACGAAAAATCCAAACGGGTTATCTGGCTCAACCCAGAGCCGCGATCAAACTGGCTTGTGGGCGATGCTGAGATGAAGAAATACGGCCCAAACTGCCATCAAACCGAAGTCTGTAACTCGCTCACCCACTTAGAACGCGTTGTTTCCAATCTATTAAAATACGCAGCCTAATCCCTTACACCGGCTCAGGTATTCGGACAAACCAGCGCCCCATGTTAGACTTCGATTTTCACGACATCGAACCAATGACCATGCCAAAAATTCTTATTCTGACGCTGTTAATAGTCACTTTTGCAAACCCCGCCATGGCGCAATCAGTCGATGCCGCAGCTCAAACCGTCAAAATTGCCCTGGCCCAAGAACCACCACAATTGAACAACATGACCGCAACCGATCAGGTGTCCATTTTTGTATTGGGACATGTCATGGAAGGTTTAACGCGGTATGACCGTCGCGGCAACCTGGCACCCGGCGTTGCCGAACGTTGGGAATTAACAGAGACTTCCGCCACATTTTGGTTAAGAAAAGATGCCAAGTGGAGCAATGGCGACCCTGTGACCGCGCATGATTTTGTGTTTGCCTGGCGCAACGTCGTCGACCCTAAAACAGCCTCCCAATACGCCTTTATTCTCTACCCAGTTGTAAATGCCGAGGCTATTAATCAAGGCAACAAGCCGCTAACTGATCTTGGCATCGAAGCCATCGATGACTTAACCCTCAAAGTGACGCTGGAGCGCCCAACCGGTTACTTCCTCAAATTAACCGCCTTCGTGACGACTTTTCCCGTTCAAGAAAAATTTTACCGCGCAACCGGCAGCGCTTATGCAGCCGACAGCAAAGACATTCTGTATAACGGCGCCTTCAGGATTTCGGACTGGGTCCACAGCGCCTCACTGAGAATGGAAAAGAATCCAAACTACTGGAATAGCGAGGCCATTTCCTTAGAAGTCATTGACGCCGAATACATTACTGCCGATACACGAGCCCGCCTCAATCTCTTTATTGACGACAAGATTGCCTATACTCAACTCGATGGCGAGACCTACAAGGACGCCTTAAACAATCAATTTAGAATCAAGAAATTCGTAACCGGCAGCGTCTACTTTCTCGAATACAACTACCGTCCAGAACGCATAACCCACAATAAAAAGCTACGCCAAGCCATCCAAGCCGTGTTCGATGCCGACGAATTCGTGAATAAGGTTCTGCAAACGCCGGGTAATTTACCCGGGGCCAGCTTATTCCCTAGCTGGATCATGGGTGTGAACAAACCCTTCCGACAAGAATATCCTGCGGTCGTCACTAGACCGGACCTGGCTAAAGCAAAGCAGTTACTCCGTGAGGCAAAAGCCGAGCTTGGCTTAGAGGCGATTCCACCCCTGATTCTGTTAGTCAGCGACAGCCCAACCGCGACCAAGCAAGCGGAATACATGCAAGGCATGCTGAAGACCAAGCTTGATCTTGATCTTAAAATTGACGTTCAAACGTTCAAGCAACGATTGGCTAAAATGACCAACGGCGACTTCGATATCGTTGGCGCGGGCTGGGGCCCGGATTTTGACGACATCATGACCTTTGGTGACTTGTTTGCGTCTTGGAATTTAAATAATCGCGGTCGCTACAATAACCCGGAGTATGACCGCCTGGTTCGAAAAGCAATGAACAGTAATGACCCCGAGGTTAGGATGGCCGCCATGGCTGGTCTTCAAACCATTGTGCATGAGGATGCGATTATCCTTCCCATGTATGAGCAAGGCGTGATCTATTTGCAGCATCCTAAAATCAAGGGCATGCGACGCACCGTCGTCGGCTCTGATCCTGACTTCACTTACGCCCGCATTGTGCCCTGACTGCGATGTTGAAATACACGTTTGGGCGAATTTTATCGGGACTGGTCACCATCTGGTTCATCGCAACCGCTACCTTTCTGGCGATGCACGCTGTGCCCGGCGACCCATTGATGAACGAAAAAGCCACGACCCCCGAAATTCGCGAGAACCTTGCAAGAAAATATGGTTTAGACAAACCGATTGCAGAGCAGTACGTCATCTATTTGGGCAACATGGTGCAAGGTGATTTCGGCATCTCCTTTACCCAGCAAAATAGAAAAGTAAACGACATCATCCAAGACCACTTCCCCGTCTCAGCGGCCCTTGGCATCCTCGCCATTACCTTTGCCGCGCTGGGCGGCATTCTCTGGGGTGCTTTAACCGCGCTGTACCGAAATCAGCTGCCCGATATCATCATCATGTTCCTGGTAATTCTTGGTATTTCCGTACCGAGCTTTGTATTTGCTGCCTTGGGGCAACTCCTCCTCGTTAACATTAATCAGTGGTTCAATATTTCCTTTTTACCCGTGGCGGGCTGGGGCACCTTTGCTCATATGATCGTGCCATCTCTGGTGCTCGGGCTCGGCACGATGGCGCTACTGACGCGGCTCATGCGCTCGTCTATGCTCGAGATTGTAAACGAAGATTTCATCCGAACCGCTCGAGCCAAAGGCCTTTCCCCGAGCCGGATCTTTTTTCAACACCAGCTCCGCAATGCCATCCTGCCGGTTGTCACCGTTTTAGGGCCTCAAATCGCGGCGATTACGACGGGCGGCTTTGTCGTCGAGCTCGTTTTCGCAATCCCCGGTCTGGGCCGATATTTTGTCCAAGCCGTTCAACAACTTGATTACACGGTCATTATGGGAACCACCGTGTTTTATGGCGCCTTTCTTGTTTTTATGGTCATTCTGGTCGACATTATTTACGGTTTTATTGACCCTAGAGTGAGGCTGAAATGAACCCTCATCCCGCGCTGCAAGCAGACGATTTCACGCCCGAGCCGTCAACCGACAGCCTTGAGCAGCTTTCAAGGCCATCGCTGTCCTACTGGCAAGATGCCTGGATTCGGTTAAAGAAAAACACGCGCGCGATCATCTCCCTGTACTTAATTATTGGTCTTGCGCTCTTTACCATCCTAGGTCCCTTCCTTTGGACCAAGGACCCAAGCGCCCAAGACCTGGATCAGATATCACAAGCCCCGGCCCTGCCCAAAACCGCGCTGCTGGTGAGCGACTACGAACCCTGGACGCCGCCCATCGTCCAAGGACATCCCGCCGAACCGGCTGGATATCCCGATACCCTCGCCGCCGTAACAGGCTTTGCAACGGCGGGCACACCGAACACCCAATCCATTCGGTTCACTTGGTCGCCCGTTCAGGATGCTGGAGGCTATAGCATCTATCGAAGTGAGTCCGAGCCAAGCGGCCTGCAGGGACTTGGATTGCCCCTTGAAACACTTGAAGCGGGCAATGTCGTAGGCTTTGAAGATCGACTCAACCTCAAGTCTCAAACTTACTTTTATTCGATCATTCCTACGGACGGGCTCGATGAGTTCGATGTTGTCACCACCCTAAAAGTGACCCCAGTGCAATCGATTACCATGAGTCAGGCCCTGGAACGCGGTCTCATTGACCCATCAGACGCACCTGGACGCTCGGTATTACTCGGCTTTCACCCTTTCGGAACCGATTACCTTGGCCGAGATATGCTGGCAAGGCTGATGCAGGGCGCTCGAGTTTCTTTATTTATTGGGGTTGTTGCACCGTTTATCTATGTGCTTTTCGGTGTTTTTTATGGCGGTTTTGCCGGCTACCTTGGCGGTAAGATCGATCAATTTTTAATGCGTTTTGCTGACTTCGTGGTCGCCCTACCCTTCCTGCTGTTTATGATCCTGTTTAAAATCGGCTTCGGCATCGGACCAGGAGAAAGTGGCATTCTGCCGATGCTGGTTGCGCTGATCCTGCTGCTCTGGCCGAGCACCGCACGCTTGGTGAGAGGTCAGGTTTTAAAGATCCGGGAGCAAGGCTATATTGAAGCCGCTCGCCTGCTCGGCGGCAAACCAAGCTACTTGATTGCAAGGCATATCATCCCCAACACCATGGGCGTAATCCTTGTGACCTTAACCTTTGCCGTGCCCTCCGCAATCTTCACCGAAGCTTTTTTGTCGTTTATTGGCATGGGCGTTGCGCCTCCCACGCCTTCTTGGGGGTCAATGTGCAATGAAGGCGTGAAGACGATGCTGAGCCACCCCCATGAATTATTTTTCCCTGCCCTCTTCATCAGCATCACCGTGCTGGCGTTTAACCTGCTTGGCGATGGACTAACAGAGGCCTTAGATTCAAAAATGAGGTCGCGAGAATAATGGGCACGCATAAACTGCTTGAAGTCAGTAACCTTTCCGTCGAGTTTGAGACCTATGGCGGCGTCGTTAAAGCCGTCAGAGGCGTTGATTTTAGCGTCGATGCCGGTGAAGTCTTAGCCATCGTCGGAGAATCCGGCTGCGGCAAAAGTGTGACCGTCCAATCAATCATGGGCATCATTCCCATGCCGCCCGGCAAAATCACCGGCGGCTCTGCGAAACTCAAGGGCGGTGAGATTCTAGGGCTCCAGGCTCAAGCCGCGAACCAATTTCGGGGTAAGGAAATCGGGATGATTTTCCAGGACCCTATGACGTCCCTTAATCCAACCATGACCATTGGCGCCCAGATCGCAGAAACCTTAAAGGTCCACCGCGGCCTGAGCACTCAACAGGCAAACGAGATTGCTAGCGAACTCCTGATCAGAACGCGGATCCCAGAAGCGCAAAAACGCCTCAATCAATATCCCTTTGAGTTTTCAGGCGGCATGCTCCAACGCGCCATGATTGCCCAAAGCCTCGCCTGCTCGCCGTCACTACTGATCGCTGATGAGCCGACCACCGCGTTGGATGTGACCATACAAGCGCAAATTCTAGACTTGTTGAAAGAGCTGCAGTCCCGCGATGGCATGGCCATCATCCTGATTACTCATGACCTTGCGGTTGTCGCCAGAACAGCCCAGAACGTTTGCGTCATGTACGCCGGCCAAATCGTCGAGCAAGGCAGCGTCGATGATATTTTCTATAAAAGCGCCCACCCCTATACCCTTGGGTTAAAGTTAGCGATGCCAAGCAATGTCAGCCAGCAAAACAAAAAACTTGAGCCCATACCCGGTAGTCCCCCAGATTTGTTTTCACCGCCAAGCGGTTGCGGTTATGCGGCTCGGTGCCCGCATGCCATGCGTATTTGTCACAAAGAGAACCCGCCACTATTCAGCGACGCACGCGCGCCCCATCACGCTGCGCGATGTTGGCTGCAAGCCCCAGGGGCACCCAAAACCCAAGGTCTGTATCAGACCAACCTGATTGCGAGTCATGGCGCATGATAGAAACCAAAAACCTTAAAAAGCATTTCCATATTGGACGCAACCAGACGCTTCATGCCGTTGACGGCATCTCTCTTGCGATTGCAGAAAATGAAATTCTAGGTCTGGTTGGAGAGAGCGGATCCGGTAAATCTACTTTTGGAAAAACCCTGATTGGCTTGCATGAGCGGACCGCTGGCGACGTCTTTTTTAACGGCTCACCCTTGCCGCAGAAATACACCGCAAAAGACCACTTGCGATATTCCGCTGATATCCAAATGATTTTCCAAGACCCTTATGCATCCCTCAACCCACGCATGACCGTGCTGGATATCATCGGAGAGGGCCTTGCGCTAAAGGGCATCGCGCGTGCCGACATTCAAGACGAAGTGGGTTTTTGGCTACGCCGAGTTGGCCTTCATCCTGACCATATGTCACGGTTTCCCCACGAGTTCTCAGGCGGTCAACGACAAAGAATCGGTATCGCACGCGCTATGATCATCAAACCTAAGTTTGTGGTGTGTGATGAGCCGATATCCGCACTGGATGTCTCAGTTCAAGCCCAAGTGGTTAACTTACTCGAAGATCTAAAAGATTCATTGGGCTTGACGCTTTTATTTATTGCCCATGACCTCTCGATGGTGCGTTATATCTCCGATCGAATGGCCGTTATGTATTTGGGAACGCTCGTTGAGAGCGGTCCATCGGACGCTGTTTTCTTCGAGCCTAAACATCCTTACA